>Ga0214473_10000009_pt1 | contig 281310 bp, 222 predicted proteins | sample RVTome_7_FD_203509 | JGI IMG/M metagenome (GOLD analysis project Ga0214473, IMG submission 203509) | Soil microbial communities from uranium-contaminated site in the Upper Colorado River Basin, Wyoming, United States - RVT98D197 | ecosystem: Environmental > Terrestrial > Soil > Contaminated >...
TGGCATTTTGTTTTTTGTTCAACACTAATATATTGAATATTAGTGAATTAACAAATTTTTCATGCTCCTTTTATTAACTTATTTAACTATTTATCAACCATTTATATCATCTGCGAAACATTAGTAAATAATAATACATGCAGTTTTGCCTGTATTCGGGAAAAAAGATAAATTGCCGGAAATATTATAAATGGAAAAGAGATATTTTTCTCTCAGCACGGGAGAATCCAACAGGTTTGTAAGTATTGTCCGGATAATATTCGGTACAGCATGTGTTGCTGTTGCGATTTTTTGGCTGGTTTTCAATATCCGTTCTCTCGCAGGCAATGGAGCTCTCTGGATAACAATTATATTTCTTTTGGGATTTGGCTTGTATATGATATTGTCAGGACTGGGTTTTGCAACCAGATTCATTGAAATAGACTCCAATTCTATCAGGCTTAAAAAATATCCTCTGCTGGCACCTGTTGAGATAAATGCCGGAAATATTGACAGAATTGAATCACTGCCTTTGCATATTATTTTCTATATGAAAGAGAAAAAAAGGATCCTTCTACGATTTGGAACAACGTGGTACGAAACAAATTCAGAGATCGTTGATGAGATAAGCTTATTTTCTGAAGCAAATAATATCCATTTTGAAATAGTTGAGGAAAAGCTGTGAAGTCAGAAGTCAGAAGTTACAAAGTTTGAATCTTGTTCCAGATTTTTTTTGCAACAGGAATCCCTTCCCTGAGGTTTGTATCTCTTATCTGACTTATATTTTCCCCGGGGTAACGTATTCTGGCATTGCTGTTTTCCGGTTTTGAACCATGAAGGTCTTTTATAATCTGATCAATTGAATCGTTTATCGCCGGAAAATTCTTCAGCTTCTTCAGGTTAATCGAAATAAACACCTGTGAAATTCCATGTTCTGAGATACAATCTTCAATCTGATGCGTCGACCGGCCGCCTGAAAGAACAGTTGCCAGAATATCCAGTACAAGCGACAGGCTGGCTCCTTTCCAATATCCAACAGGAATAGGTCTCCATGATTCAAGAATTTCAGAAGGATTTGTTGTTATTTCACCCTTCTGGTTAAAACCACCTGCATACGGAAGTTCCTTACCTTCATTTCTGTATGACTCCATCTTTCCGTATGAGAACTGGGTCATGGCAAAATCCAGGACTATAGCATCATTTCCATAAGGTATGGCAAATACGAACGGATTGTTTCCCAATCTCGGATCTGTAGCTCCCCAGGCAGGCATATTGGGGCAAGTATTTGTCCAGCAAATAATAATAAAACCTTTTCTTGCTGCCTGCCAGCCATATGTCCCGGCACGCATCCAGTGGTTGGTATTCGCAAGAGTCACCAAGCCGATACCATTTTCATCGGCAAGTTCCATCGACCTGTCAATTGCAAATATCGCATTTAGCGGGCCGGGGCCCAGATTGCCATTCCATTGCTCCAGGGAACCTGCACTATGAATCAGGGTAGGCACAGCATCTGGCTTAATGAATCCCTCTTTTGTATTTGTTACAAAACGATAAAATCTATTTACACCGTGAGAATAAACCCCTTCAAGACTATTTGTCGTAAAAATCTCAGCACATTCAGCTGCTCTCTGGTCTGAAAAACCAAGATTAAGAAGAATCCTCAAAAATTCAGAATGCATTTTATCGGAAGGGACTCTTATAATTGTGTCAGCATCTGCCATAAAAGAATATTTTAAATATATATCGTGGTACTGACGTTGCATGCAACGTCAATACAATTATTCTAATATTATTTCAAAACCTGGTCGGCGAAATCCATAAACCAGTTCCAGTCTTTCAAAAGCATATTATGGGCCCCGTCTCTGATATGATATGCAACATTTCCACTGATTACCTGCATATTCAATGGAGGCATCGACCCAGGTATATCAGAGTCTTTTCCAAGTAGCCTAAAAACAGGAGCCGCATTGTAAAGTGAAAGATATGAACCACGGGGATCGCCCCACAGATCATCGGCTGCACAATCAACATAAAGGGCTCTTGGTGCAATAAGAGCTAATAACATATGCATGTCAACAGGCATTGCATCTTCATTATTGTTATACATCGTGTAGTTCGTACAAAACCAATGAGGAAAAGATGTGTTTATCCGTGCAACTGTCTCTCCAAAACGACGCCGGGCCAGAGCAGCGCCGCCGCAGCCTGATTCGTTCGAAATTACCAATGCAAAACGTTGGTCTTCGGCTCCTGCCCAGAGAGCAGTTTTACCACCACGTGAATGACCTACAACAGCAACCTTTTTGCCGTCTACATCTTTATCAGCGACCAGGTAGTCGAGGCAACGGCTTGCTCCCCATGCCCATGCAGCAAGGGTTCCCCATGCATCAGCCGGACGTGTATTTACATCAAGGAGGGCATGTATCCCATTCTTAAACTCATCAAAATTATCAGGATCAACATCAGCATTATAGAATACTGCCATTCCATATCCTCTTGCAACAGCCTCTTCAACAGGCCAGAATTCGCTTTTCTTCTTAAGAGTAGGATCAGTATTTGCAGGTCCGCGGTTATCGATCAGAAGAAATGCCGGGACAGGTTTTTTTACATTATTCGGAGTAAAGAATGTGAGGTGAATAACCAGTGTTTTCCCATTTGCCGTTATAGTGATATCTACCTGTTTCAGCGTTGCAGCTCCGTTTACTGCTTTTTTGTCCAGGTTGACAACTTTAAAGCTTTCCTGATATGGCGTTTCAGGTACTCTCCCGAAAACATTTTCCCTGAACAATTCAAGAATCTCAGTACGACGAGTACTATTCCAAAGTGCAGAGGTGGTTACCTTCCTTTCATCAATTGCAGTAAGAACATCCGGTAATTTGAAATCGGGTACTCTCTCTTCATAATAGTTGAATTCAGATTGTGCTGCAGATAGTTTGTCTATAGTCTCTCTTGAAGCTTTCCATCCTTTTTCGGTTTGTGCTAATAAGACAGAGTTAATAAAAAAAGGGAGAAATAATACTAAAATATAAGTATTTACAAGACATTTATACCTATTTATCATAAAATTTGATTTTAATAAAATCAATTATTAAATTTAACAGACAATAGTAATAAAAAAATTCTATAAGGCACATAAATAAAACTTAATCAGAAAGGAAAAATCCTATGAAAAATCAGAACAAAACAGTTGGACAATTATCCAGACGTAAATTTTTAGGCACTGCAGCTTCAGCTGCCGCAGCCATTTCGATTCTTCCGTTAAGTACCTCATGTACAAGTACACCTTCGGTTGCAGCGGCAGGTTCAAAACTAAATTCCAAATTCGCCGGCGTACAGATAGGTTGCATTACCTACAGTTTTCGCGATATGGGAAGTAATGTAGAGACTATCTTAAAGGCATGTGTTGATTCAGGATGCAGCTCGGTTGAGTTGATGAGCACTGGTATTGAAGAGTATTTAGGCGCACCGGCAGCACCTCCAAGACCACAGAGACCACAGGGACCACCACCGGCAGGAGCACCGGCAGGAGCACCGGCAGGAGCACCGGCAGGCAGATCTGGCGGCGGCGGCTTTCAGCGTGTTCCATTAACACCCGAGCAACAAGCTGCACAGGATAAGTACACAGCCGATTTGAAAGCATGGCGTTTATCTGTACCCATGACTAAGTTTGAAGAGCTACGCAAAAAATTTAATGATGCAGGTGTGGATATCCACATTGTTAAATTTTCACCATCGCGTTGGTCAGATGAGGAGATAGATTACACATTTAAAGCTGCTAAAGCCTTAGGTGCAAAAGGAGTTTGTGAGGAGATAGGCGAAGAAGCAGTTAATAAGCTGGGACCGATCGCTGAAAAGCATGGTATGTTTGCTATTTTTCATCAACACGCCCAGTTCGCAACTGAAGGCTTCAGCTATGATCCATTCCTGGCGGTATCTCCAGCCGTCATGATGAATTTTGATGCAGGACATTTTTTTGGAACTACAGGCATACATCCTAATACAATTATTGAGAAATATCATGATCGTATCTTTAGTATACATTTGAAAGATAAGACAGGACCAAATACTACTCCTCCAAACATGAACCAGGTTTGGGGACAGGGCGAAATGCCAATTGCAGATGTCCTTAATTTGCTGAAAGAAAAGAAATGGCCGATCTATGTTGATATTGAACTTGAATATCCGATTGCACCATGGTCGACATCAGTGAAAGAGGTAAGTACCTGTGTTAATTATGCAAGGCAGATCCTTATGTAATTCCTGACCTAAATTGGTTTTTAAAAATTACCACTCATTATAATTTATGCAAATGGGGAAAAATAGTCAAACATCTGATAAATCAAATAAGGAGCTTTCAAGACGGAATTTCATCGGAAAAGTTGGTGCAGCAACAGCAGGAATTATGATTGTACCCCGGAATGTATTGGGAGGAAAAGGCTATAAAGCTCCCAGTGATATGATAAATGTTGCAGGTATTGGCATAGGAGCCAGAGGAGCTCAGGATATACAGGGAGTAGCTGATCCGGATGTTGCAGTTGAAAGACCACAAAGGAGTAGTACAGGTCAACCATATACACCTGAACAACTTGCTGCACAGGCAGCCAGGGCATCACAACGGCCTGGTGGAGGACCCGGAGGACAACAAAGACCGCCTCAGGCTGCCAGGGAACCAAGAAAACTGGCAAATATTTATGCCTTATGCGATGTGGATACAACTTTTGCTGCACACGTTTTCAAAGGCTATCCTAAGGCAAAGGTTTACACTGACTGGCGTGAGATGCTGGAAAAGGAAAAATCAATAGATGCTGTAGTAATAGGCACACCTGACCATAACCACGCTCCTATTGCAGCTGCTTTTATGAGACAGAAAAAGCATGTTTATGTTGAAAAACCGTTATGCAAAACAATAACTGAGTGTCGAAAACTTGCTGAACTTGCAAAACAATATGATGTTGTAACCCAGATGGGAAACCAGGGCCATGCAACTGAAGGAACCAGACAGACAGTCGAGTGGATACAGTCAGGGGTAATCGGTCTTGTGAGAGAGGTTCATTTATCAACAAACCGTCCAAGCTGGCCACAGGGAAATCTTCCCCGACCACCAGCTATAACCGTGCCAAAGACATTAAACTATGATGTCTGGCTTGGTCCTGCCCCGGATAAACCATATAATCCTGAATTATTGCACTTTAACTGGCGGGGTTTATGGGATTACGGAACAGGTGCCATGGGCGATATGGGTGCTCACATATTTGATGCTCCCATCTGGTCGCTTAACCTTGGTATGCCGACTAAGATTCAGGCAACATCTTCGCCATATAGTTCCGATTATCTTCCTCAGGCTGAATGGGTTACATATGAATTCCCGGCCCGTGGCTACTCCCCTCCCGTGAAAATCATATGGTGCGATGGAGGACTAAGACCTCCCCGGCCAGCTAAGCTGGAACCGGGTCGTGCTGTAATGGATGCTACATATTATGGCGACAAGGGTATAATGATGCATGCAAGCCACGGTGCTATACCACTGCTTGTTCCGGCTGATAAGGATTTTAAGGGAGTCGACCCCTGGCTTCCAAGAACCGGAGATATATATGAAGATTGGATAGCTGCAATTCTTGCAGGTAAAAAATCGTGCAATGACTTTTCAGTTTCAACAAAAGTAACTGAGATCATGTTGCTGACAAACATTGCTCTGCTCACAAAAGGTTTGAATGTAACATTGGAATATGATGCGGCCAATATGAAGATTACAAATCTTCCTGAAGCTGATAAGTATTTTCATTATGAATATCGCAAGGGCTGGACCTTGTGATTTATCTCTTCTATCAAAGATTAAACCTAGGAATATGAAAAATAATGAGATAACCAGGAGTCAAAAAGGAAAAAGACTTTCAAGACGGAATTTTATCGGCACAGTAAGTGCAGCGACAACCGGCTTTATGATTGTTCCACGTAATGTTCTGGGAGGAAAAGGCTATAAAGCTCCAAGTGATATGATAAATGTTGCAGGAATAGGTATTGGAGCGAGGGGAGCGGCAGATGTTCAGGGAGTAGCTGATCCTGATGTTCTGATGGAAAGACCGCAAAGAACCAACACCGGGATACCATATACAAAAGAACAACTTGCTGTACAGGCAGCCAGAGCGTCTCAGCGGCCGGCTCAGACAGCTCAACCCTCCAGGGTACCAAGAAAACTCGCCAATATCTATGCTTTATGTGATGTAGATACAAGCTTTGCAGCTCATGTTTTTAAAGCCTATCCAAAAGCAAAGGTTTACACTGACTGGCGTAAGATGCTGGAAAAGGAAAAATCAATAGATGCCGTACTGATCGGAACACCTGACCATAATCATGCGCCAATTGCAGCTGCTTTCATGAGACAGAAAAAACATGTCTATGTTGAAAAGCCCATGTGCAAGACCATCTTTGAGTGCCGTAAACTTGCTGAACTTGCAAAGGAATATGATGTTGTTACACAGACGGGAAATCAGGGTCATGCTACTGAAGATACCAGGTTAACAATTGAATGGATACAATCCGGGCAGGTAGGGCTTGTAAGAGAAGTTTATTTATCCACAAACCGCCCGATCTGGCCTCAGGGAAATCTTCCCCGACCACCGGCTATGCCTGTGCCAAAGACATTGAACTATGATGTCTGGCTTGGTCCTGCCCCGGATAAACCATATAATCCTGAATTATTGCACTTTAACTGGCGAGGGTTATGGGATTATGGCACAGGAGCCATGGGAGACATGGGTGCTCATACATTTGATGCGCCAGTACGGGCTCTCAACCTTGGATTACCAACAAAGATCCAGGCAACTTCCTCACCATATAGCACTGATTATATGCCTCAGGCTGAATGGGTAACTTATGAATTTCCTGCCCGTGGTTACTTACCTCCCGTAAAAGCTACCTGGTGCGATGGAGGACTAAGACCTCCCCGGCCTGCTGAACTGGAACCAGGCCGGCCAATAATGGATGTCATATACTATGGAGACAAGGGTATAATGATGCATAACAGCAGCGGATCTAATCCTCAATTTGTTCCGGCGAATAAAGATTTTAAAGGGATTGAGCCATGGCTGCCCAGGATCGGAGATATATATGAAGATTGGATCGGGGCAATTCTGGCCGGGAAAAAATCAAGTAACGATTTTTCCTTCTCATCAAAGGTAACCGAGATCATGTTGCTGACAAATGTAGCCGTACTAACAGCCAGATCGAATGTAACGCTGGAGTATGATGCAGTTAATATGAAGATTACAAATCTTCCGGAGGCAAATAATTATCTCCATTATGAGTATCGTAATGGCTGGACATTGTGATCTATTAAATTAATATTTATGAACCCCGGATGAGAGTCCGGGGTTTTATTTTAAAGTGGAAAGAGAATGCACCTTGGTAATATTGAGATCAAGTTAATAAATGTAATTTTGTTTAAGGATTAATACAATATGGTACCCCTTTTCAAAATAAAGAATGATAAGGCAGAATGTCTCCTTTGCCCGCACTACTGCAAACTTGCAAAAGACAAATCAGGTATCTGCGGGGTCAGAAAGAACATCGGGGATAAAATTGAGTTGGTAACTTATGGAGTTATATCGGGCTATGCCCTCGACCCGATTGAAAAGAAGCCTTTATATCACTTCTACCCGGGATATAATATTTTGTCGATTGGATCCTACGGCTGTAACATGAGATGTGACTTCTGTCAGAACTACCATATTTCTCAGAACATCCCTAAAGGTTTGATCCCCGATGCCACTCCTGATAGAATTGCAGAAAATGCTCAAGCCTCGCTGAATAACCTGGGCATCGCCTTTACTTACAATGAACCGGTAATATGGTTTGAGTTTATGAGGGATGTTGCAGTTGCCACTAAAAAGAGGGGGCTGTTAACAGCAATGGTTAGCAATGGATACATTACCAGCGAACCACTTGATGAATTGGTGGAATTAACAGATGCATTTAACATTGATCTGAAAGCATTTAATAATGACTTTTACAGGAAATATACCGGAACAGATATTCAACCGGTTAAAGATGCCCTGAAACAAATTGCACGGTCCGGTAAACATCTGGAAATCACCACACTAATAATACCTGGCAGGAATGACAATCAGAAAGAGATGGCCCTGCAGGTTGAATGGATATCCGGGGAGCTTGGAAAGAAAGTCCCTTTCCACCTTAGCAGATATTTTCCTAATTACAGAAGAGACGATCCTGTGACATCACAGGAAGTACTAAATAGAATGTATGAGATTGCTGCAGAAAAACTGGATTATGTTTATATCGGTAATACTGTATCAGATCAGGGCCAGAACACGAAATGCCCTAAATGTAGCCTTGATGTTACAGAAAGGTCGGGATATAAGATCAGGCTTACTAATTTAGACAAGGAAGGTAAGTGTACCGGTTGCGGAAACCTTGTTTATAAATACTTTACTCCTTCTGCGTCTTCTTTTTCGTAAGAAGACTGAGTCTGTTGAAAAGTTTATCCACACCGGCAATGAGGTCTTTCTTAACTGATTTATAATATGTCTTGACTATTTTTGGATTATCCTTGCCATCGGGGTTGTTTACCATGGCGATCAGGTCATTTCGTAAATTAACGGCATCAGATATTATGACAGAAATTTTATCAGAATCACTCTCCTGATGAAGAGCTGAATAGACAAAACAATCTGAAATAACTTCAAAGATCAGTGAATCAATATCCTTTTTCAGTCCTCTTACACTTGACATAATAAACAGGTTTGTATAATTCAGGATACAAATATAATAAATTAAAATTCAATATGTTCAAGGGGAAGTCTTAATTAAGTCCTGAATAGTCTGATACTCTCATCAGCCCGCAAAAGATAGAGCTGCCGCAATATAGAAATCAGCGGTGGTTTTACGTTGAAGGAATGATCATCAATGCTACTGAAAGGAAGAACCGCAGGAGACGTACCCGTCATAAAAACTGCATCATATTCTCCAATTTCATCTGCCTTCACACATTCCAAAATGACTTTGATCTTTTTTCCCCTGCATATGTCAAGAATATGTTTTCTGGTAATTCCATTTAAAACCAGATTATCAGGTGCAGTTTTGAGAGTATCCCCCTTGAGGAAAAAAATGTTGGACCGGCTGCCTTCAGTTATATAATTTTTCTCGTTCACCAGGAGGGCTTCATATCCCTCCTCAAGGATCAGTTTATGGTATATCGCCGATCTGAGTTTATGATTGATAACTTTTGATTCCGGATCTTTTCTTTCAGCGAAAAAGAGCAGGCCCCGTACTCCTGTTTTATATTGTTTTTCTGACGGATAGATAGGTTCAATAAAATATACAAGATAATTGACTGCACCCTTGTTATAATTAAAAACAATCTTGAGGTTTGTCTCCTTTTTTTTGTCTGATCTTGTTAGCTTCAGTATATCCCTTTTCAGTTCAGCAATAGTGGCCAGATGTTTTTTATGGAGCAGTTTTACGCTGGTGGCAAGACGTTCCATATGGTCATTAAAAAAGACAGGATTGGCCCTTGCCATCCTTATCACTTCATATATGGAATCCCCGTCATAAACTAACGAGTTATCAAACAATTCTGCCGGTTGCAGTTCACCGTTAAGTATGAATTTCTTTCCGTAACATTCGTTCATGATATCCTGGTATTGACATACAAAAATACAAACAATCAGTTAATATGCTCCAATTCTTATTATATTCGTATTTACTAATGCAGAGGAGTATTGAACAGATGTATGCGATTGTTGACATTGAGACCACAGGTGGAAGTGCAAGGCTTGAGAAGATCACCGAGGTCGCAATTTATCTCCATGACGGAAATGAGTTAACAGGTGAATATGCCACCCTGGTTAATCCTGAAAGGAATATTCCGTATTTCATTACAAATCTGACAGGCATTACCAATGAGATGGTTGAAGAAGCCCCCCGCTTTTATGAGATTGCAAAAGACATTGTGGAATTGACTGAAGGCAGGACATTTGTCGCTCATAATGCAAGATTCGATTATTCATTTATCCGACAGGAGTTTAAATCCCTTGGTTTCAATTTCAAAAGGAATATTCTTGATACTGTCAGTCTCAGCAGGAAGCTTCTTCCCGGACATCGATCCTATAGTCTCGGGAATATTTGCAAGGATCTCAGGATCTCTATAAACGGAAGGCACAGAGCTACAGGTGATGCTCTCGCTACAGTCAGACTATTTGAGATCCTTATTAAAAAAGACAGGGAACTTAACGGAGATAAACCATTTTTTCTGAAGAACACCCGGATATCGAAGCTGAATCCTAAACTTGATATTAATAAAATTGATAATATCCCTGAAGAACCCGGCATATACTACTTTTTCAATGAGAACGATGATTTGATCTATATTGGGAAAAGCCGCAATCTCCAACTAAGGGTAGCTACTCACCTTTCAAATAATACAACCAACCGGTCGATGGAAATGCGTGATCAGATTGCAGATATTGACTGGGAGAGAACCGGTAGTGAACTTATTGCCCTGCTCAAGGAATCATTCGAGATAAAAACCAAAAAGCCGGTTTATAACAGGGCGCAACGGAGAACAGGATTTCAGTGGGGAATATTCAGCTTTGTTGATAATAACGGTTATTTAAACTTTAGTTACGGACAGCTTGATAACGAAGAGAGCCCGGTTTCTGTATTCACCTCAAAAGAGAAAGCCAAATCGAAGTTAAATTCTCTTGTTGAGACTTATAGTCTTTGCCAGAAGTTAGCAGGGCTTTATGAGACAGATGGCGCTTGCTTTCACTATCAGGTTGGGATATGCAACGGTGCATGCATCGGGAAAGAGTCTGCCACAGAATATAATGGAAGGGCTCAAAAAGCTGCAGAAGAATTTATCTTTACACGACGAAACTTTTTCATTATAGATAAAGGAAGAGATGACGATGAACGGAGTGCTGTAAAAATTGTTAATGGGAAATATGCCGGTTATGGATATTTTAATGTCAATGAAATGGGTTTCGGATTAGCAGCAGTTCATGATTGTATCAAAACATCTCAGGACAACAGGGATATCCAGGTTATTTTAAAACAATACCTTAAGAACTACAGAGTTGAGAAAATAATAGATTTCTAGAATCGTATAAACAGATGAATTATTATACTCCACATAGTACCTTGTAATGCATTATACTGATTTTAGTAATTCTTTCAATAAATTTGTTTTGAAACCATCCAATTCAGAGAAATATGTCGGTATTTACAAGAACAACAAAGAACCTGATCATCAGGATTGATGAATTTTTCGATAACATCGATCTGGGATTACTGGTCTTCAGGGAAGCGATAAAAGCCTACCTTGACAAAGATATGGAGGCATTTCAGAGGCATCTTCAAAAGGTTGACAGTCTTGAAAGCACCGCTGACAAACTCCAGCGTTCGATTGAGAATGAAATGATAACTCACTCTATATTACCGCAGCACAGGGCTGAAGTAAGTACACTGATTGATGTACTGGATGAGATCATGGACGCCCTGAAAAGCTCATTGAATGAATTCGAAATTGAGCTCCCTGACATTCCGGTTTCACTTAATAAAAACTTTATGAGTCTTGCCGAGACATCAGCAAGTGCTGCTGAAGAGCTTATACCTGCTGCACGTGCATACTTCAAAGCTCCCTACACTGTTAGGGAAAAGTTGCTCAAAGTCTATTATTTTGAGAGCGAAACAGATAAAATATCTTCTAATACCAAAAAGATAATTTTTCATAAGATGAATGAGCTGGATCTGGCGCACAAGGCACATTTAAGATACATTATCCACCATGTTGAAAATATATCCGACCTGGCACAAAAAGCGGCGGATCTGCTCTCCGGAATGGCGATTAAAATTGTAATGTAAACTAGTTGCTAGTTGCTAGTTGCTAGTTGCTAGTTGCTAGTTGAAAATTGATTACTGATTACTGACTACTGATTACTGATTACTGATTACTGATTACTGATTACTGATTACTGATTACTGATTACTGACTACTGATTACTGATTACTGATTACTGATTACTGATTACTGATTACTGATTACTGATTACTGATTACTGATTACTGATTACTGATTACTAAATACTACCATCTTCTAATATAGAATATTTACCTAGTTTCAAGTGTAACTGTAAAATAAGATGATTCTCTTTTTCCTAACAAGCGGACTCTTCCTCGGATGGTCGCTTGGAGCAAATGATGCTTCAAACATATTTGGTTCGGCTGTAGGATCAAAAATGGTGACCTTCAGAAAAGCAGCCATTATTGGCTCCATTTTTGTCATCCTTGGGGCGGTTATACAGGGAGCAGGGGCATCCGATACACTTGGCAAACTTGGAACAGTAAATGCTATTGGAGGCTCATTTACAGTGGCCCTTGCAGCGGCTATAACTGTCTACATGATGACAAAATTTGCACTTCCTGTTTCCACAACTCAGGCTATTGTTGGTGCAATAATCGGTTGGAATTTCTTTACGGGAAATTCAACAGATAGTAAAACCCTGACACAGATTGTTGGAACATGGATCTCGGGTCCGGTTATCGGGGCCGTTTTTGCAATCTTACTTTATATTTTACTTAAGAAAATCAAAAAATCTGCGGGAATCCATTTGATAAGATTTGAATCATATATTAAAACCGGTCTAATCCTGGTAAGTGCATTTGGTGCATACAGTCTTGGTGCAAATAATATTGCAAATGTCATGGGGGTATTTATTCCGGCTTTCAATCTACAGGACCTTGACCTGGGGATCTTTGTTCTAAATTCCAGCCAGCAGCTCTTCCTGCTTGGAGGTCTTGCTATTGCACTCGGTATAATAACATATTCAAAAAAGGTTATGGAGACTGTTGGTGGCAGCATAATGGAATTATCCTCCGAAGCTGCGCTTGTAGTTGTTCTTGCTCAAGCATTTGTGTTGTTTATTTTCTCATCGTCAACCTTGTCCACCCTCTTCCTTAAAATGGGTCTCCCCCCTATTCCAATGGTACCTGTTTCAAGTTCACAGGTTATTGTTGGGTGTATTCTGGGAATAGGATTATATAAGGGAGCAAGAAATATTAATTTCAAAATATTGGGAGAAATTGCCATCGGTTGGCTATCAACACCTGTTGCATCCGGATTACTGGCATTCTTCTCGCTATTCTTTATGAAAAACATTTTCGGAATTGATGTCGGCTCAAAAACCGGAGCGATCGTCAATTCTGCAGAACAGGTAAGCATTACAATGTCAGGTGGGTCAGAGCTGTCGGCAATTGTCAAATATATCCTGCTGGGAATACTGATTTTTGGAACTTTATGGATAGCTTACTACCTTCTTCTCGAGAAGAAGAAAAAGACAGGGTTCCAGAAATCTGAGGAGAAGTTCTGGATGAATATGAAGTAGGATCTTCAACAATTTGTTCTGAGGTTCGATGAAACAACATAAATATTATGAAGAATAAGTACATATCAAAAGCCAAAGGCACCTACTCAAGGAGAACTTTTATCAGCAGGGCTGCAGCAGGAACAGCATTAATGGCATTGGGACCTGTTATAAACCTGGTAAAAAATAACACTCCACAGAAGCGTTCATGGCCTGCAGATGCCTCAAAATTCAGGTTTCATATGATCGGTCAGGCCCATATTGATCCGGTTTGGCTGTGGCCCTGGCAGGAGGGTATATCTGTAGTTTACAGTACCTTCCGGTCAGCTTTAGACAGGATGAAAGAGACAGTTGACTTTACATTTACAGCAAGCTCAGCCCAATTCTATCAATGGATTTCCGACAATGATCCTCCGATGCTTGCTGAAATAAGAAAACGAGTTGAGGAAGGCCGCTGGAACATAGTCGGTGGCTGGTGGGTCGAGCCCGATGTAAACATACCATGTGGTGAATCGCTGGTAAGACAGGGATTATACGGTCAGTTAACCCTGCAAAAACTGCTGGGTCGCCGGGCAACGGTTGGATTTAATCCGGATTCATTTGGCCACACGGGAACACTGCCTCAGATACTTAAATTGCAGGGAATGGAAAATTATATATTCATGCGCCCCGGGCCTAAAGAAAAAGAGTTGCCTGCAGACCTCTTCTGGTGGGAAGGAGCTGACGGAACTAGTGTTCTCACATACCGGATACAGTTCAGCTATACTGACAGTGGCTCTGTCAGAAATCGTATTGAGCAGGTAATGAGCCAACTGCGCGATCAACCCATGAAGAATTTTATGTTGTATTATGGGGCTGGGGACCATGGAGGCGGAGCAACTATAGAAAATATAAATTCGATAGAGGAACTTAAGACTGATATGAATGGCCCGGCAGTCTATTTCAGTACTCCTGAGCGATATTTTAAGGAGATACGCAATGAGAAAAACATCAATCTTCCTGTTGTGAGGGATGACCTTCAGCATCATGCAGTGGGTTGTTACACAGCTGAGTCAGCTATCAAGAAAGGAAACCGTACTGCAGAGGCAGTACTGATAATTGCCGAAAAAATAGCAGCCATTGGATCTGCTGTCTGGGATTCCGTTTATCCCAGGACTGAATTAACATCAGCCTGGAAAAGGGTCCTGTTTCTTCAGTTTCATGACAGTATGGCCGGGACCTCCTTGCCAGACCATTCTCGTTCTGCCAGTGAAGGGTTCGGGTACGCCACTGATATAGCACGTCATGCAATTTACATTTCGCTTCAGAAACTCGAATCGCAAGTACCTTCAGAGGATCCTGAATCCAAGTATCTTCTGGTCTTCAATCCACATGCATGGGAAGTTAATGGAAATATTGAATACGATTTTAACTGGGATATAAGCAACTCGTCACGTGTTGAAGATGAACAGGGCAATTCACTGCTTCATCAATGGGTTCCCGGCTCAACAGAAACAGGTAGCCGGAACACATTAATTGCAAGTACCAGGCTTCCACCCTTTGGGTACCGTCAGATACGCCTTAAGCTTGGTGAAACCCAGCCACCAGGTGACCTTTGCGTAGTTTCTGAAAATATACTTGAAAACCAATTCCTCCGTGTACGTTTTTCAGATGAAGGAGCAGCAGGTATCTTAAATAAAGAAACCGGAAAGGAATTATTCTATGGTGGCGAAACAGGATGCAGGGCTGTTGTAATAAACGATCCGAGTGATACATGGAGCCATGATATAAAGACCTTTTCTGATGAAACCGGGACCTTTGGAAATGCAATTATCAAAGCATTGGAAGATGGTCCGCTACGGTCAACAATTCGTGTCAGAACCACATATGGAAACTCTTCTCTTGTTATTGACTGGACACTTTATGTAGGTTCCCGCAACCTTGAGGCAAAGGTTACTCTCGACTGGCATGAACATCTTAAGATGCTTAAATTTTCGTTCCCGGTCAATACAGAATCGCCAACAGTAACATATGAAACACCTTACGGACATATCATACGAGCTACCAATGGTAACGAAGACCCGGGTCAGAAATGGATTGACCTGACAGGAAAACTAAACGGCATTACCTCTGGTCTTACCGTTATAAATGATGCAAAATATGGATATAGTGTACACGGAAATGATATGCGGATCACAATTGCCCGATCAGCAGTCTATGCCCATCACAATCCGAGGGTTCTGGATATGAAAGCAGAACATATCTGGATGGACCAGGGATTTCAATCTTTTCGTTTGCTTCTCATACCTCATGAGGATACATGGAAAAAGAGTAACATTGTCAGGTTAGCTGAGGAATTCATCACTCCTTCATTAGTAATCTACCAGGGCATACATGGCGGATTAAAACCAAAAGCCGGTTCATTCATCTCAGTTGACAATTCAAACGTAATAATATCTGCTATAAAACAGGCAGAAAACGGAGAAGACATCATAATGCGTTGTGTTGAGGCAACTGGAACATCCACGGAAGCAACTATTGACCTGAGGTTCTTCGGGCGTAAATGGAAAGGAAATTTCCGGCCATGTGAAATTAAAACTCTTCGTATGAATCAAGATTCTGGCCATATACAAGAGGTCAATCTCCTGGAAGAATAAACTGATTCAGAGTTTAGAATTTAGTTTTCAGAGTTAAGGATCAATAACATATCGCTATCAACAGGAGATAAAACTGATAATACTGCCCCATCATCGGAGGCAGTTCCATCTTTATACTCATTTTTTACCGGATCAAACCAGCGAACCTTATAATTACTGTTGCCTGCAGGCTTTCTGATCTTCACAGTTATTTTTACAGGAAGATAGGCAAGAATTGTTTTATTATCTATTGATTTGACAACCGATACAAAATGGTTAAAGGTAACATCTCCGGGTTGGTTGATAAGCAAACCCTGTGCAGGATACAAATTCCACCATTCAAACTTTTTGATAAACTCAGCCAGGTAACCCATCTGGATTGACCCTGGAAAATTAATGCTTTTATCCCAGGTTGAGGTGCCCGGTGCATCGGAATGATTCAGTATCTTTTCCCCTTCTCTTAGCCATGGCCAGATACCATTAGCTCCATAGGTTATTCCAGCTATGGGAGTTGCAAAAAGACTCCAGTAACAGGCATTACGAACATCCCTGTCGGTAATTCTGAAATGGATTTCTTCGTAATTGGGTTCCAGATTTATTAATGGACGGGCAGGTAAATGAGACCATGTCTGACTCATAGGACCTTTAGTTATCCAGTTGACCGTACCAGCCTCATTACTATGGCTGCTCTGATAGCCAATAATATTCAACCATGTTTCATCCTTATAAACCTCTCCTATCCAGGATCTTCCGCAAGGGTGCTGAGCTACCAGGCCCTGAAATTGCCCGTCAAAGACAGCCCTGCCAATAGTTTTCCATCGCTGCTCGTAGGTGCCAGTATAGATTCCATCCCCTCCAAGTATCCATATTACATGATTTCCACTGTATCTGGCAACAATATACCTCGCAAGTAATATCGCCTGATCGTCAGGCAGATAATAGCCCGGACTCAACTCTCTTCCGCTTCCGTTCTGCAACGCCCACAATATTACTGGTGCCGCGACCAGACCATGATCATTTACTTCATCTATCTTTTTATCAATCAACGTGAAAAAAGAGGGATTGATCCGGATCCGGCCACTTCCGTCGAAAGCGACTAATCCCTCACTGCTCTTGTTGCATCCCCTCCATTGCGTTGTAACAAGCTGAATTGCGGTATAATTGTTTTTAACTCTTTGCTCCAGATACTGCTCCCACTCTGCATCTTTTGATTTGAGTGCCCCGTTCCATGCTGTACAGGCGAGATAAAAAAATGGGGTCCCGTCGGCATATGTAAGATGGTAAGTGCCCGTTGGGTTAATTATTGGCCCATGTTTATAAATATTTTTCTGGTCGGTATTTGACCTGCATAAAAATGACCCTGTCTGACTGTTCAATCCCTGGTTTTTTGTATCGGAACAATTAGTAATGAAGCTCCACTGGCCGGTTTCATCAGGCATAAACCTTGCTTTCCATACCTTTCCCCCATCCCAGAATCCATGAATTGTTTTTTCAACGCCTGTTGGAGATGTAAAAGTTACCTCCAGAATTTTTATATCCTGTATCGGGTTTTCATAAACGGTATTGCTCGAGAATACAAGTTCATATTTTCCCCATTTCACAGCATCGGGAAGCTGAGCTGACAAGACAATTGATATGGGAATCAATAAGACAATTAAATAGATCTTCTTTTTCATATTGATGAATCATTAATTGTAAAAACTCAGGAACTGTTTAATGTGATGCTAAATTATTAAAAATGTGAATGCCGTTAACCGCAAAGAGCGCAAAGATTTTAAGCAAAGGGCGCAAAGAAGACAAAATATGGTTATACCTTTGTGTTCTTTGCTCTACTTAGCGCTCTTTGCGGTTAAAAAGCTCACATAATATGAATAAGATTATTGAAGATATCAGGTTTGAACTGAGGAACAAAGCTGATGAAAAAACAAGGCTCCAGGGAGAAAAATATTTCAAGGAAGAGGTGAAACTGTATGGTCTCAAAGGGGCAGAAATAAAAAGAATAAGCAAGTACTATTTTAAAGGACTACCTGATAAAAGCAAAATCAGCATATTCTCTCTGTGCGAAGAGTTCTGGAAATCTGATTACCTCGAAGAATCAGCCATTGCATGCATGTGGTCATTTAATGCCAGAAAGAGTTTCGAACCAGCTGATTTTAAGATTTTTGAAAGGTGGATAAATGACTATGTTACCAACTGGGCATCATGCGATACATTCTGTAATCACACCGTCGGGACTTTTATTGAGATGTATCCTTCATTTTTAAATGATCTGAAGCGCTGGGCAATATCTTCCAATCGATGGGTTAAGCGTGCTTCGGCAGTTTCTCTGATTGTCCCGGCCCGAAAGGGGAAATTCCTTGAAGACATTTTTGAAATAGCAGATATTCTGCATTCTGACAAGGATGACATGGTTCAGAAGGGCTATGGATGGATGCTCAAATCAGCCAGTAAACCCTACCTTAAAGAGGTATTCGATTATGTCATAAGAAATAAAGCAACTATGCCACGAACTTCCCTGAGATATGCAATTGAAAAGATGCCTCCGGAATTAAAAGCCGAGGCGATGGCTAAATAATTTATTGTGTTGTTTACCTTTGCATTATAAAACAAACAAGAATGAGAAAAATCCTGTCAATAATTTCAACTCTAATAATTCCTGTTCTGGCATTTTCCCAGGACAGGATAACCGGTCGGGATTTTGCTACCAGATCGGAAGTCATTGCTGTAAACGGTATGGCAGCCACAAGCCAGCCTCTTGCCACCCAGGTTGCACTTGACATACTTAAGAAAGGAGGAAATGCTATTGATGCAGCAATTGCAGCTGATGCAGTCATGGGACTTGTTGAACCTACAGGATCGGGTATTGGAGGAGATCTCTTTGCAATTATATGGAGTGCCCCTAAAAGTAAGCTGTATGGATTGAATGCCAGCGGCAGATCGCCGCGTTCACTTAAGCTGGAATACTTTAAAGAGAAAGGATATGAGTTCATACCTTCTTATGGTCCGCTTCCAGTATCGGTTCCCGGATGTGTTGATGGCTGGTTTGAACTACATGAGATGTTTGGCAAACTTCCGATGAAGGATATCCTTCAGCCTGCAATCAGTTATGCCAGGGATGGTTTTCCGGTAACTGAGGTAATAGCATATTATCTTGCCTCAGGAACAGAAATGTTAAAGATCTTTCCCAACATAAGGGAGGTGTATATGCCCGGGGGAAAATCACCGGCAAAAGGAGAAATTTTTAAAAATCCTCTCCTTGCCAACACGCTGGAGAAGATTGTAAAAGGCGGACGAAATGAGTTTTACAGGGGAAGTATAGCGAGGGACATAGATGCATTCATGAAACAGCAGGGAGGTTTTCTTACTTTTGATGATATGTCGCGTCACCACTCGGAATGGGTAGAGCCGGTAAGTAGCACTTACAGAGGTTATGAGGTATGGGAGCTTCCTCCAAACGGACAGGGAATTGCAACTCTTCAGATATTGAACATACTTGAGGGATTTGATATAACGGCAATGGGTTTCGGGTCAGCGGATTATATTCATGTTTTCACTGAGGCAAAAAAACTGGCTTTTGAAGACAGGGCAAAATATTATGCAGATCCACTTTTCAGTATAATTCCTGTTTCTCAGCTCATCTCAAAAAAATATGCAGCAGAAAGAAGGAAACTTATCAATCGCGAAAAGGCATCCATGGTATACGATCCGGGTAAAATTGAAGCTGGAAATACTATATATCTGACAGTTGCAGATAAATTTGGCAATATGGTCTCTCTGATTCAGAGCAACTACCGGGGAATGGGATCCGGAATGTGCCCGACTGGTCTGGGATTTGTGCTTCAGGATCGTGGTGAGATGTTCACCCTCGAAGAGGGTCACGCCAATGTATATGCTCCCGGGAAACGGCCATTTCATACTATCATACCGGCATTCATTACCAAAAACAATAAGCCATGGATCAGCTTCGGTGTTATGGGTGGTGACATGCAGCCGCAGGGACATGCTCAGATCGTGGTAAATCTTATTGATTTTAAAATGAACCTCCAGGAGGCCGGCGATGCACCCCGAATTCATCATATCAACTCATCTGAACCAACAGGTCAGCAGATGACCGATGGAGGCATTCTGCTTCTTGAAAGCGGATTTCGTACAGATGTGATCCAGAAACTAATGTCGATGGGGCATACAATTCAATGGGATCTGGGTGGTTATGGAGGTTACCAGGCTATCATGTGGGATGATAAGAACAAGGTGTGGTTCGGCGCTTCGGAATCACGTAAGGATGGTCAGGCGGCAGGGTATTGAACGGCATAACGGCATTATGGCGTAATGAAAAGGATGGGTGAGGTGGAGAATAGGTGAAAGGGAGAATGGGAGACAAGGAGCTCGACTAACAAAGTGAGAAAGATCCCAAGAATAGAGAGAGCGACGCAGTTCCGCGCAGCGGAAATGGGAGAATGACTTACAGATATAAATTAGTGATTTCCTCCGTGTAACTCTGTGTCTTGACTCTGTGTAACTCTGTGGTTATCAATAATTTATTAATAATCTACGTAGTTAATTACGTATTAAAATATGTATATTACTTCAATGGGATTTTCATATAATCCTTAAGTATCTCTTCAGCTTTAACCTTTGCGCATTCATAATCGAAACATATATTGTCTAAAGGAATATAATGTTCAATATCTGCTTTTATAAGTTCATCATAAACACCTTGACGGACACCGGAAAGGACAATTTTTACCTTATAGTTCTTTAGAGTTTTCAGGACTTCCTTAAAATTATGCATGCCGGTTGCGTCGATAAACGGCACATTTCGCATTCTCAGGATCATCACCTTCGATTTTATACCTACCTCCTTAAGAATCTCTTTGTATTTGTTTGCTGCACCGAAAAAGAATGGTCCGTTAATCTCATATACTGAAATCCCTTTTGGAAGTGAAGCATAATCCTCAATAAAATCTTTGTCAGTTTCAACAGGACTTACTGTACTGAGCTTTGACATACGCTGCATGAAAAGCAATGCAGCAAGAATCATCCCAACCTCAATTGCGACTGTCAGGTCAGCAAAGACAGTAAGGAAGAAGGTTACCAGAAGAACAAGCACATCGTACCTTGAGCCTCTCATGATAGATACAAAAGATCTCCATTCGCTCATATTATATGCAACCACAATGAGGATTCCGGCCAGGCATGAAAGAGGTATCACAGAGGCATATTTCCCAAAGAAGAGCATTATAAGAAGAAGGGTTACGGCATGAACCATTCCGGCTATTGGAGTTCTACCTCCGTTTCGTACATTGGTAGCAGTACGGGCCAGGGCACCTGTCGCCGGTATCCCGCCAACAAGACCCGATGCGATATTTGCAATGCCCTGAGCGATCAATTCAGTATTTGACCTGTGGCTGCTGCCGATCATGCCATCTGAAACAACAGCCGACAAGAGTGATTCAATTGCTCCGAGCATCGCAATTGTTATAGCAGGCTGTATATAACTGCTTAGGTTACCAATATCTAAATCCGAAAGGTGTATTAAGCTTATCTTATTCGGTATCAGTCCATAAACACTTTCTATTGTCTGAACTGGAAGTTTAAAAACGGTCACAACCAGCGTCATAATAACAATTGAAATAAATGCACCCGGAATTTTTTTAATTACTTTTTTGGAATATACGCCAATCAGAATAGTAATAACTGCTATGCCTGCTGAATAAAAATTTGTCTTTCCGAGTGCTGTAAAATAGAGATGCCATTTAGCTGTGAATCCGGAAGGGAGTTTTTGAATTTCCAGTCCCATGAAATCATTGATCTGAGATGTAAAAATTATCAATGCAATACCGCTTGTAAAACCTACAACCAGGGAAATCGGAATAAACTTAATCAATGAACCAAGATTAAACAATCCGAAAATAATAAGAATGATACCTGCAAGAATCGTTGAAATTATTAGTCCCTGGATCCCATAAACCCCGACAATTCCTACTACTACAACCACAAATGCTCCTGTTGGGCCACCTATCTGAACGCGGCTGCCTCCAAGAAATGATATGAGGAATCCGGCAACAATTGCAGTGATAATACCTTTGTCAGGTGTCAGACCTGATGCTATAGCGAATGCGATAGCAAGGGGCAGGGCAAGAATACCAACGATGATTCCGGAGAATATATCGGATTGAATTTGCTGGCGGTTATATCCTGCTCTTTTATAAAGGGAAAATGTTTTTGGAAGAAAAAGCGGTTCCATCTGATGAATTCATTGTGGAGGGCAAAAATATTAAAATTTGTATAATACTTAACTAAAGACATAAGAATTAGGCGTCAGGCGTCAGTTATAGAGCAACCAGCACCCAGCTTTGTCAGCCGTAGCTTTAGCGAAGGCTGGCAACCAGCAACATTTCATTTCTCAACAATAAATTGTATATAAGCCAAATTTATTGTAAATTTTGCCTCTGATATTTCGTAGGGAGGCATTTGACTTTAAAAAGTAATATCTAATTTTCTCAATATGGCTGCAACTAATGAACATCTGATACAAACTGTATTCCAGGAAATGCTGAAATACAAACCTTCTCTTCAAAAAGTACTGATAGCAGATGAAGATGAAGAAGAGACTCTGGATCCACGTCTTCTTGGAGATGTAATTATTAAGAACTATCCGTGGCCTATAGGCATAGAGCTTCGGAGATTATTTTCCGCCTCCATGCGTCAGAATGACCGGATGCGTCTCGACCAGATATTCAAAACTATAGAGCGGACAATGCAGTTCATAAGTTTTGTGATGATATGTCAGATCTGGAAAGAGAAAAAAGAGGGTAAATTTGAGATTACTGAGAATCTGGCAAAGGATTTCCAGGGAAGAATGCTTGTATTGAGCATGGGAAACTATACCTGGGTTATCAGAGCTATTGGTAATATGATGAAAGAAAAATCGGTTCCCTGGTTTCTTGAGGAGATGGGAACAAACTTTGATAATAAGTTCTTTGCAGCGCTCGATTTCTGGGTCCCGGAGAGAAATGAGGTAGGTCATTACCAGATTAACCTTACCCAGGAAGAGATTGAGAGACGGTGTGTTGAATATGAGGAAAAACTGGCTTATATTCTCCAGAGGATAGCATTTCTATGCAAATACAAACTTGTATCGATCCGTGAAATAAGAGTGAACCATCCGAAAAACCAGACTGCCAAATTCAATCACATTGTTGATATCCTTAACAGCTCCGATTCCGATTTTACTGCAAAAGAGATGGAAGAGGAGAAGTTTGCTGAGAGCCATTCTGTTCTTCTGATGAAATCACTCAAGACCTTTGATGAATATCTCAACCTCTCCCCTCTTATTATCGACACCAACTCTGAAGTGATTGATAACAAGGAGAAATTTGATATCAAAAAAGATATTTTCATGTATACCAAATTCCGTAACGATCACCTCATGTACATAGGAACCGAGGTTACAGAAAAATGCGATCTCAGAAGTCTTCATAATTACCAACTCCTACTCGAGCAATTTAAGGATATGATTCTGAATATTTCCGGAAATCCAGTTAATAATTAATGATGAATTTATTACTCAAATTTGTTGCGAGGTGCAAGGCGCTGGCACTGTGAAATATTGCCAAAGCATGGGCTTTATGCTATTTCATAGGGCTGGGTGCTTGCTTTTCCATCGAAGCCCTGGCGAAAGTAAATTACTGGGGACTCTTCCTTTGATGAATATATGTTGGACAAAGTGGTTGCTGAGTAGTGTTTTGACAATTCATAAACAACACATAAATTCAATAACATCATACACAAATATTTAATCTTTCGTAATAATAAAATTTTATGGCAGTTACTAACGAACTTCTTATTCAGAATGTGTTTCAGGAGATGCTGAAATACAAACCATCTCTGCAAAAAATGCTGGTGACGGACGATGATGAAGAGGAAATTCTTGATTCACGGTTTTTAGGAGATATTGTAATAAAGAACTTCCCATGGCCAATAGGAGTTGAACTAAGAAGGCTTTTTTCAGCATCAATGCGGCAACTTGACAGACTGCGCCTTGACCAGATATTTAAAACCATTGAACGAAGTGTCCAATTCATAACCTTCGTAATGATATGCCAGATATGGAAGGTTAATAAAGAAAAGAAAATTGATATATCAGAAAACCTGGGAAAAGAGTTTAGTTCCAGACTTTTTGTTTTGACAATGGGTAATTATACATGGCTAATAAGGTCAATTGGCAACTTAATACAAGCAAATTCCATTCCATGGTTCATGCCTGAAATGGGTATCAATTTTGACAAAAAATTCTATGCAGCTATCGATTTCTGGGTACCTGAAAGAAATGATATTGGTCACTATCAGATTAATCTCACTCATCAGGAAATTGAGAAACGTTGTGTGGAATATGAAGAAAAACTTACATACATTCTTGAACGGATCGCATTTTTATGCAAATACAAACTTGTTTCCATCAGGGAGATAAAAGTAATTCACCCAAAAAACGAACAAGCAAAGTTTAACCATATAATTGACCTGCTAAATAGTTCAGATTCAGATTTTAAAGCCCAGGAACTTGAGGACCATACATATGCCGAAAGTCAGTCTGTATTGCTCATGAAATCTCTAAAAACTTTGGATGAGTATCTTAACCTCTCTCCTCTGATAATTGATACCAGTCCTGAGATAATCGATGATAAAGAAAAATTTGATATCAAGGAAGACATTTTTATGTATACTAAATTTCAAAACGACCAGCTGATGTATATTGGGACAGAAGTGACAGAGAAATGTGATTTAAGGTGCCTGCATAATTACCCGTTATTAGTGTCCCAATTCTGGGATATGATGAAAACGTTTCATGTAAGGCAACAATAATCTGTAAATCGTTTATTTTCAAAAAGTACTGCCCTATCATCTTTCAATTTTAATAATATGAAATCACCATTTAAGTTTCTTGACAGCTTCACAAAAGAGGACCGCAAAATATTCTTTGGTCGTGAAAAAGAGATAGATGAATTATATCGCCGTACATTTCGAGGCAAGATAATGCTTGTATACGGCGTTTCCGGAACCGGCAAATCATCTCTTATTAATTGCGGGCTAGCCAATAAATTCCAGGATGAAGACTGGCTGCCAATTAATGTACGTCGTGGTAAAAATATACTTGAAAGCCTTTACGCTGCAATTATTGATGTATCCCTAACTCCAAAATCAGACTTTTCCTCATCTGAAATTCAGTTTAAAAAGTATGTAAAATCATTGTATCTCGACCATTACAAACCAATATATTTCATTTTTGACCAATTTGAAGAGCTTTTCATCTTTGGGTCAAAAGAGGAGAAATCATTATTTGTTCGTGTTATTAAGATTCTGGTTGATTCAGATATCCAATGCCGTTTCATATTTGTCATGCGGGAAGAGTATATGGCAAATGTTACTGAATTTGAGAGACATATTCCTGAATTCTTCTCAAACAGAGTACGGATTGAAAATATGGATCACAGCAATGCAGTACAGGCAGTAAAAGGTCCATGTAAAGTTTTCAATATCAACATTGAAGAAGGATTTCCTGAAGAGCTCATTAAAAATCTCAGTCCAGATAGTCCCGATATCGAACTTACCTATCTTCAGGTATTCCTTGATAAAATTTACCGACTGGCAGTTGAAGAACAGGCAGATAATAAATCGGATAAACAGGAGATATCATTGACGATTGACAAGCTCAAAAAGATTGGAAATGTCTCGGACTTACTCGGCACATTCCTGAATGAACAGATTTCCATGCTTGATGATCCTGACACTGCGCTGGCGGTACTCAAATCTTTTGTCTCAGTTAGAGGAACAAAAAGGCAAATGAGCCTTGATGATGTTAAAGAGTATGCACAAACTTTTGGCAAACCTATACGAGAGTCAGTTCTCCTGGAAATGTTACAGAACTTTGTAAACCTTCGTATTCTCACCGACAAGGACCAGTATGAAAGATACGAACTCAGACATGATTCACTTGCAACCAAAATATATGAAAAAATATCTGTTGTAGAAAAAGACATTCTTGAGATCCGTCAGTTCATTGAAGATGGATGGCATAACTGGCAGAAACGGAGTGTATTGCTCTCAGCAAACGATCTCGAATATATTGCTCCCTATGAGAGCAGGTTGTTCTTATCACCAGAACTATCCGGTTTTATTACTCAGAGTAAAAATGAGTTAGAAAAAGTCAAAAGTAAAAGAAGGGCAATTTTTGTGGCAGCAACTTTTGTTTTGCTAGTCATTTTTGCAGGTTTCACCGTGTGGGCAATTGTTGAAAGGGGAAAATCAGAAAAAAATAAACTCCTTGCTATTGAGAAAAAAAACGAATCCAATTCAAATTTATATGCTTCCTATTCATTCAATCAATTGAATATTAATTCTACGTTAAGTTTTCGATTGGCAGAAAAAGCTTTAGAGATTAAAAATGAGAATATTTCAGCTATTAAATCTCTCCTCAACTCTTACTATTCTGAACCTTTTTACAGTGTCATAGCTCAATTCGATCATGAGTTAAATGTTCTGAGAATATCGCCGAATAATAAATATATTATTTCAGTACCTTTTCGAAGTGATAATATAAATATATATGACATGAATCTTAATAGGATCACAGATTTTGTCTCAAAAGATCTTTCCGTAAGTGATATTTCAATTTCTCCAGACGATAATTATTTTGTCACATCCGGGCAGGATACCACATCTAAATTATTTGATATTAATGGGAATACACTTTCAAACCTAGCTAACACAGACAGGTATTTTCCTTCCTACTTTTCAGAACATTCCAACATTATTGCAACAATAGGAAAGAATACAGTAAAAATATGGGATCCTAAAGGGAGTATTTTGAAGAATGTGAGGTTGAATAATTCTACAGCTAATACACTTGCCTTCTCATCTGATGGTAGATATATAGTTTATGGGTGTTATGAATCAATTGGAATCTATGACCTAATGAAAGGAACGGAACAGACCTTTAAAGGACATAAATTAACTCAAGTATCAGTTAATATAAGTTCAGATAATAAATATATTATAAGTTCCGGGTATGGCAGTGAACAATATTATATGAGAAATGACAGCACTGCAATTCTTTGGAATTTTAAAGGAGAGAAAGTTAGAAATTTTAAAGAGAATTGTTTTATTACATGCACCTCTTTTACACCTGTAACAAACAAAATTGTTATAGCTAATATTGAGGGTATTATTAAAATTTATAGTATAACTGGTGAATTACTTAACACTTTTAAAACAAATCAAATTGGAATTGATCAGGTTCAATTTACAAAAGATGAAGCATTTCTTTATACTGTAAGTACATATTCCAGGAATATCCTTTTGTGGGACCTCAGAAGTAAATTTCCACAGAAGATTCAAGGTCATAAAAATATGATAACTTCGATCGAATACTCTCCGGATGGAAAATACATATTAACTTCCAGTCATGACAGCACTGCAATGTTATGGAGCAATGAAGGTAAGATGATAAGAGTTCTTAAAGGACATCATGATGTGGTAAATTCCGCCCAATTCTCATCCGATAGTCGATTTGTAGTAACAACAAGCAATGATAATTCAGCAATTGTATGGGATTTGGAAGGGAGAACAATTCTCAATTATAAATTTGATGAATATCCTGTTGAATTTGCAAGTTTTTCTCCTGATAATATGACGATTGCAATGATTAGCCCGGCAAACATTTGTAGGATAATTAACTTAAATGGTAGTACAGTTCAGGATTTCAGATGGAAAGTTGATTATTCATGGAATGTAGGAGTTGGTAGTTGGTGGCCAAGAAAGCTGCTGTTAGATTCATTAGGAAATGAAATAGAGTATGAAACATGGCATAAACGATATATAAATTCTGCATCATTTTCAAGAAATAGAAGATATGTGATAACAGCCAGTGATGACAGTACTGCAAAAGTCTGGGATCTAAAGGGAAATGAAATTTTATCTTTACAAGGGCATAATAAGGTTATTGATGCAACTTTTTCAACAGACGGAGAAAAAATAGTTACAGCTACTATTGATAATACTTTAAGCATATGGTCAAAAGAGGGGAAATTGTTAAAAGTGATAGTTGGTCCAAAAGAATTTATCAGGTACGCCATAATTTCGTCTGATAACAAAGAAATTGGAACCCAAAGCCTTCAAGATACATGCAGATTCTATGATATGGATGGAAAATTTCTTGGACAAAACAAATGGGACAGATTTTATTTAAGTTCGGTTTATTTTTCACCTGGCTCTAAAAATCTTCTGACAGCATCGAGAGATGGATCTGCAAAACTTTGGGACATTAAAACCAACAATTTCATTGAAATGGGTGAGAGTGCCATTGCTTCATTTTCAACTGATGGCAACAAAATTGCAACTGTTAGTGATGGTGATCAAGTAACGATTTGGGATCGTTTTGGAAATGAGCTCCAGCCTTTTCCTATGCAGGATGATCTTATAAATTCTGTTAAATTTTCACCAGATGGTAAATTCATTTTGACATCATGCGAAAATAATACAGCCAAATTATGGGATCTTAAAGGAAACGAAATTCAATCATTCAAGGGTTCCGGAAAAGGTGTAAAATATGCTTCCTTCTCCCCGGACGGGAAACATATAGCAGTAGCTAATGAGGATAATAGTCTTCAGATCTGGTTAATTGATCCAAATGAAATTATTGGGAAAGTTAATGGTAACCAGAAATTTAAAACCATGTGGAAATTGAATCTTGAAACAAAAAAGAAGTATAATATTGATCTTAACCAATTCGAGTTAAAGCTGGAAAATGCTCATTTAAGTTTATTAAAAGCGAATTCTGAAAGTGACACTTTACAAAAGATCAAGTATTTAAATGAAGCAATATTTAACTATGAATATGTATTGAAAAATGCTTCTGACAGCATTCTGCCAAATGAGTTGATTAAGGTCAAGAATGATTTCTCAAATATTTACAATGAACTTAGCTTGATTGCTCTCAATAAACGTGATTTCAAAAATGCGATTGATTATTGCCGTCTGGGATTGATAATTTGTCCTGTTAATGGCCGACTAGGTGTATACCAAGCCATTTCATTACTTTTTGATAATCAATTTGATAAAGCAAAAGAAATAGTAATTAACCTGAAGGGGAAACCTATTGAAACAGGAAATGAAGAATATGATGTATTGATATTAAGCACCATAAATGATCTTGAGAAAAAAGGAATAATGCACGAAGATTTACTCAAACTTAGATTGCTGATCAAGAATAAATAAATGCATAATATGTTTAAATCCCCCTTCAAATTCCTCGACAGCTACACCAAAGACGATCTTGATATTTTCTTTGGCCGCGATCGCGAGATTGAAGAGCTCTATCAAAAGGTTTTCGACAGCAAGCTTTTACTGGTTTATGGTGTTTCTGGAACGGGTAAGTCATCTCTTATCCATTGCGGACTGGCAAACAAGTTCAATGAGACCGACTGGCTCCCACTTGTTATACGACGCGGAGGTAATATTATCGAAAGTCTGGCAGCAGAGATCAGTTCGGCTTCAATCACTGAACAGAAAAACAAATTTGTGAATCCTGCAGATTTCAAAAAAGGTGTCCGATCCTTATATCTCGATCATTACAAACCCGTTTTTTTCATATTTGATCAGTTCGAGGAACTTTTCATTTTCGGAGATAAAGAAGAAAGAAAGTCGTTTGTTAATACAGTAAAAACTCTTGTAGAATCTGATCTCCAGTGCCGGATGATATTCGTTATGAGGGAAGAATACATGGCCTGGGTTACCGAGTTTGAAAAAATCATTCCAACATTCTTTGCCAACAGGGTACGGATTGAGAAGATGTCGCATCTAAATGCCCTGGAAGCAATTAAGGAACCGTGTAAGGTATTCAATATCAGCCTGGAAGACGGTTTTGCTGAAGCGCTTCTTGAAAAACTATCTCCCGAAGGAGCCGATGTAGAGCTGACATATCTTCAGGTTTTCCTCGACAAGATTTTCAGACTTGCAACAACAGATCTTCCCCCCTCCCAGGGGGGAAAAGAAGGGGGGTTAGTTGTCTCAAAAGGGAGACTATCCTTTACACTTTCACTTCTTTCTCAAGTCGGTAATGTATCTGATTTACTTGGGAGTTTTCTTGAAGAACAGTTGAAAGCTCTTGATGATCCTGATATCGGGCTTGCAATACTTAAATCATTTGTCTCAGTTAAGGGTTCAAGAAGACAGATAAATCCGGAAGAAGTATCTGAATATGCACAGACACTTGGGCAAGCTTTAAAAGAGAGTGTAATAACCGGAATACTTCAAACATTTATTAATCTGCGGATTCTCCGCGACAAGGATGAGAATGGGAAATACGAGCTCAGGCATGATGCTCTGGCAATGAAGATTTATGAGAAAATAACCTTAGTGGAAAAGGAACTTCTTGAAGTTCGCCAGTTTATAGAAAACTCTTTTAATAACTACCAGCGCAGGAAGATTTTACTTTCATCCTCAGATCTAAGCTATATCTCGCTTTATGAGGATAAAATGTATCTCTCCGGCGTGTTTTCTCAGTTTATTGAACAAAGCAGACATGAGCTTAACCTGGCAAAACGTAGGAAGAGAATCATTGCCTTTTCTGCTGTCGTTATTTTATTATTAGTTTTCTCCGGTTTTACTCTCTGGGCATTAAAAGAGAAGAAAAAAGCTGAGGTGGCAGGTATCCGACAGCTTGAGTCAATTTTGAAACTTAATGAGAATTTTGAGAAAGTCAGAATAAGCCAGATAAAGAGAAAGGATGAGATATACCAGTTGTTCGAAATGTCATACATGACTCATCCTTTCAAACTAAAGGAACTGTGGGACAAAGCTTTAGCCATAAAAAAAGCTTCAGATGAACTGAATGAATTTATTTACCAGCTGGAATACAAAATGTTATCCGAATCAGAGAATATCAGCCTGGATTCTGCTCAGAACATAGGGCTGGCAGTAATTAAAAATAAATCAGCCATACAGATCCCTCATCAGATCCTTTTAGAACCTGATGAATATACTGGAATATCAAACATTTCTTTCTTGAAACAAAAAATTCAGAATTACAGAAAAACAGTTTATGATCAGATCGAAAGAAAAGACTGGGATAAAATTAACTTCAACATTGAAACCGAGAAGTCTTTACTAAACGCAAAGGGAGACTCTGTGACATGGGAAAATGCCAATTTCGGTGAAACAATTCTAGCTTCAGCTATAACAAATCTTAATAACTTAATTACTGAAATAAACTATATAGAATTAGATGTAATAACTTTTCTTTATAGTTGGATAAGCATGCAGAGTTTCTCTTTCAATAAGATTCAACCACTTATAATACCTCAAAATAATTACGTGATTTTAGGAAGTAATTATAATGCCAGACTAATGCTTTCTGCATTTGACACAAGATCAAATATGGAGGCATATATTTTTGAGGGCGATGATACTCTTACAGAAGCCGATCTGGAAAATACCTCCAAACTGGTCCCTCATATAAGCGATGGAGGGGAATTCAATTTTAAGTTACGGGCCAAAACGCTAGGTCGACAAAAATTCTATGGATTTATTTCTGTGCGGACACCGAACGGAAGCTCAAACAGCTACAATTTTTCTTCCGAATATGTTGTAGGCAACTCAAACATTGTTATTAATCCAATTGGTTACAATGTTCTTTATAGAGGAATCGACAATGTAATTGATGTATCTGTCCCCGGAGTTACTCCTAAAAATATGAAGTATACGGTTACCAACGGATTTCTGACACGTAATGATAATGGACAATTTTCTTTCAGATCCGGACAGGGAAACACAACCACATTTTCATTCCAGGCTTATATTGATGACGCTGTGGTTTCTTTTCCACCTATTCAGTTCAGGCTTATTGATACACCAGATCCGCTTGTCTCCATTGGTGGCAACAGAGGAGGGAAGATATCAATTAGCAATCTTCTTGCATCAAATGGTATTGATGCCAGGCTGGAGAATTTTTATTATGAATTAATATATGAGATCGTTGGGTTTTCAGTCATAATAATTAATCCAACAGGTACTAATATTGAAACTACAAAAGGTTCAGTGTTTTCTATGAAACAAAAATCACTCATCTCAAAATTAATACCTGGTGATTACCTGTTTATTAAAGATATTTCTGTTCTTGGACCTGAAGGAAAAATGCGGGATCTGAATGATATGATTTTTACAATTATCGAGTAATGAAAATTTCACCTCAAATTCCACGAAAGCTATACTAAAAATGACTTTGGGATTTCTTCCCTTATGGAGGAAAGTCTTGAAATATCAATAAGTATCTATTATATTCGATTCATTTTAATACATTTGTAAAGAATAGATCATACTCGATTATGATAAGAAGAGATAAATATATTAATCGTATCAGGCCGTTCATCAATAAACCTGTTATTAAGGTAATTACAGGTATCAGAAGGTGCGGGAAAAGCACTTTTGTGAGGATCCTTATTGATGAATTGATAAATAATGGAACTGCTAAACAAAATATTCTTTTTATAAACAAAGATTCCCTTGAATTTGATAACATTAAGTCATACAAAGAGTTAAATGATTATGTTCTTGAGAAATTTACTGCAGTAAAGGGCAGAAAGTATCTCTTTATTGATGAAATCCAGGAGATTACTGAATGGGAAAGAGCAGTAGGAAGCTTCTTCACCAATAAAATTGCAGATATCTATATAACCGGCTCAAATGCAGGCCTGCTTTCTTCAGAATTGGCAACACTACTTACAGGAAGATATATTGAATTCAAAATGTATACCCTGGTTTTTTCTGAATTTCTGAAATTCAGGAATAAGACCAATGAAAATAAGGAGGATGAATTCAACTTATTCCTCAAATATGGCGGCTTTCCGGGAATCCATCAAATGGAATTTAACGATGAAGTTTTGGGTCAATATATTAGTTCAATATATAGCACAATTCTGCTTAAGGATGTTGTTTCGCGAAATCAGGTACGCGATGTTGCCCTGCTGGAAAGAATTGTACGGTATATTGCTGATAACTGTGGTAACATAACAACAGCTAAAGGTATAAGTAAATACATTAAATCACAGCACCTCAACTGCTCCGTGGATACTGTCCAGAACTATATTGAATGGCTGAGCGATGCTTATCTGTCATTTAAAGTACCTCGATTCGATATCAGAGGGAAACGTCTTCTTGAACTATATGAAAAGTATTTTCTCGGCGATCCTGGCTTCATTTTTAGTATACTGGGCTCCAGAACCGGAGATATAGCAGGGAAACTGGAAAATATTGTTTACCTTGAATTGCTGTCGCGGGGATATACAGTTCAAATTGGAAAGTTATATGATCAGGAAGTGGATTTTATTGCAATTAAAAATAATCAAAAGATGTACATACAGGTAACTTATCTCCTGTATGATGAAAAAGTAATCGAAAGAGAATATGGAGTATTATCTTCCATAAAAGATAATTATACGAAATTAGTATTATCTCTTGACAAATTTTTCGGGACCGAGAGAAATGGCATTAAATGGTTCAATCTGATCGATTTTTTATTAATGGATGAAATAGAATAAATTTAATAAATGTAAATAATACAAGGTGCTGGGTGCTGAGTAAAAAGATTAAAAACTAATAGTACCAATCACAAGCAACAAGTAACAAGCAACAAAAAACAAGAAACAAGAAACATAACAACATTTAACAATGAAATTCCCCTTCAAATTCCTCGACAGCTACACCAAAGACGATCGTGATATATTCTTCGGCCGCGACAGGGAGATAGAAGAGCTCTATCAAAAGGTATTCGATAGCAAGCTTTTACTGGTTTACGGTGTTTCTGGAACAGGAAAATCGTCGCTTATAAATTGCGGACTCGCAAACAAATTCCTGGATACTGACTGGCTACCTATAATGATTCGGCGAGGGGGAAATCTGATCGAAAGTATGGCTGCCGGTATATTGAACACTTTGATAACCCCATATCAGAACAAACTTGAAAGTCCTGCGGATTTCAGAAAGGGTGTTCGTTCATTATATCTCGATCACTATAAACCTGTTTTCTTCATATTCGACCAGTTTGAAGAGCTATTTATCTTCGGCAAAAAAGAAGAAGATAAGAATTTCATTGGAATCTTGCAGTCATTATTATCTTCTGATCTTCAATGCAAATTCATCTTCATTCTGCGGGAAGAGTATTTAGGCTGGCTGTCAACATTTGAGAAATCTATTCATGGTTTTTTTAATAACCGCATGCGGGTAGAGAAAATGGACATAGGAAATGCCAGAGGCGCTATTGAAGGTCCTTGTAATATTCACAACATTAAGGTTGAGGAGGGGTTTGCCGATAAGATGCTCCAAAAGCTATGTCCAAAGGAGAGTGAGGTGGAACTTACATACCTCCAGGTGTACCTTGACAAGATATACAAGCTGGCGTCAGCGGAGAATAAGAAGGAGGATCATATTATTTTTCGTGGATCGCATCTCGACAAAGCCGGAAATGTATATGATATCCTGGGCAGTTTTCTTGATGAACAGATCAGTCATCTGCCCGATCCGGAGCTTGCTCTGACTGTCCTGAAAGCGTTTGTCTCGGCAAGAGGAACCAAACGACCTGCAAATGCTGAGGAAGTAAGGGAATATGCCCTTACAACAGGTAAAAACATTGATGAACAAACAATAAATGATCTTTTGCATTCATTTGTAAATCTGAGGATACTTCAAGACAAAGACCATACAGGCCGAAACGAGCTCAAACATGATGCCCTGGCGTTAAAAATCTTTGAAAAAATTACTCTGTTAGAAAAAGAACTTATTGAAATAAAACAACTTATTGACAATGCATATGCCAACTGGCAAAAACGAGGTGTGCTGATCGGGACTGAAGATTTACAGTACATTGCGCCATATGAAAACAAACTTTATCTTCCGGAGGAGCACGAAAAACTTATTGAAAAGAGCAAAAGAGAGCTTGTAAAGTCCAGACAAAGGAGAAAAAATATATTCAGTGCAGCTGCTATTGTACTGATAATTATTCTTGGAGGATTTACCATATGGGCAGTAAAGGAGAGGAAGAATGCGATTGAAAAAGAGAAAATTGCAAATGAAGAAAAAATTAAGGCAACAACCTCGGAAAAAGAGGCAATCATTGCCAGGGATGATGCAATTGAATCTGACAGGAAAGCCATTATATCAGAAAAGGAGGCTATTGCTGCAAGGATCAGGGCGGAAGAATCCGAATTAAGGATAAAAAAGGAAAAAGAGCTTACTGAGATACGTGAGAGGCAGGCCAGGGCAAATAATTTCAACTATTTATCAAAGGAAATTGTTGCTGAGAATCCTACAATAGCTTTACGGCTGGCTGAGTATGCACTGAGTCTCGATCCTGGAAATAAGGCTATCCTGAGCAATATGAACAGCATTTATTATGATAATTCATTTTATAAAATATTCTATAAATATAAAGCAGGAAATCTTTGCCAGATATCGCCTGACTGGAAAAAGATTATTTCAACAAACGGAAGGTCAGCCATTCTAACTGATATTAACGGAAATAATCCCAAAGCATTCATTGGGCATTTGGGAAAGATATTTAACATAAATGACGTACATGGCTTTGCAAGAAGAGGATATGATGATATTTTATCAATGTCTTTCTCTCCCGATGGAAGTACAGTCTTAACCGGGTCGAATGATAAGACAGCAAGGCTATGGGATTTGAATGGAAACACTCTTCATGTTTTTGAAGGTCACGCTGCATATGTCAGAGCGGTTGCTTTCTCACCTGACGGTAATACAATATTAACAGGCTCAGGTGACTACACTGCCAGATTATGGGATCTTCAGGGGAAATGCATTCAGATATTAAAAGGTCATAAATTTGAATTAACCTCGGTAGCTTTCTCCCCTGACGGCAGTAAATTGCTAACCGGTTCAGCAGATTCAACAGCCATCCTGTGGGATCTCAATGGGAATATTGTACAACGATTTAAGGGACATGCCGGTGCTATACTGAATGTTACTTTCAGCAATGATGTAAAAGCTGTTCTGACAGCTTCGAATGATCAGACTGCCAGACTGTGGGATCTGGATGGAAATATATTGCAGGTTTTCACAGGACATTCCGGTTATATCAGATCCGTTGCATTTTCCCCTGACGGTAAAGCAATACTTACGGGATCTGCAGATAAAACTGCCCGTCTATGGGATATGGATGGCAATACAATGCAAATTCTCAAAGGGCATACAGGTACTGTGAATTCAGTTGTTTTTTCTCCTGATGGTGACAATATTTTAACTCTTTGCAGTGATGGAATTTCAAGGATATGGGATATTTCAGAAAATGTTTACATGAACTTTACAGGCCATAAAAACTTCGTTTATGAGGCTCTTTTCTCTCCTGACGGTAAAACAGTGATGACATTATCCGGTGATCAAACATTAAGATTGTGGGATCTGGACGGGAATGTTGAGAAGTCACTTAAATTCCTTTCGAATTCAGTTGCGTTTTCACCTGATAGCAAAAACATTCTATCCGGATCTATTACTGCTCAGATCTTTGATCTAAACGGCAAGCCCCTGAAAACATTTATCGGACATAAAGGTGGTTTAAGCTCAGTAGCCTTTTCTCCTGACGGACAGACAATACTAACAGGATCACCTGACAGAACTGCCAGGTTGTGGAATCTTGAAGCAAAAACAATAACAATATTTACCGGACATTCTGATGCATTGACCTGTGTCAGATTTTCCCCCGATGGCAAAACAATACTAACAGGGTCCAAAGATAATTCAGCCAGGTCATGGGACCTCAATGGTAACACATTACAGGTATTCAAGGGACATACTGATGAAATAAACTCCATTGCCTTTTCTCCTGACGGAAAAACAATTTTAACAGGATCTGATGACAAAACTGCCCGACTGTGGGATCTTCTTGGAAATACTATCCAGGTATTCAGTGGACACACTCATTATGTAAACTCGGTTGCGTTTTCACCTGACGGTCAATCAATTATTACAGGATCAAGTGATAAAACTGCACGTCTCTGGGATCTCAGAGGAAATGCACTGCAAATATTCAGTGGATATAAGGCCAGTATATACTCCGTTGCCTTTTCACCCGATGGTCGTTCAGTGTTAACAGGATCAGGGGACAATATTGCCAGACTCGTTAACATTAAGATGCCGCTGAACCTGTTCATGAAGAAAAATGGTTCCGAAAACATGAACCTGAACCAGAAACTTCAGTATGAAATTGCCCTGATAAACGAGGTAAAAAATGAAAAAGATATAAGTAAATTATTTGATGGACTGGAATTCTGCCTTAAAGAGGCTATGCTAAACGATACAGGTAATGAGAAATTCCTTAAAGAGGCAGATATTCTGATCAGAAAAACAGTTAACAATATCCTGGACATAAATCATGGAGAACAGTTTATTAACGATGCTCTTGAATTATTTAAACTCAAGCCTCAGCAATATTTATCAGACAAAGTGGATGAGATAAACCGGATGTTGCTCTCATTAGCCTATGGAGATGACCTTAAAGTGTTGTATGATTTCTTTTCTGAAAAATGCAGCAATCCCGATTCTCTAATCCTTTCAACTAAGGTACCGGAATACTTTATACAGATTGCAGATAGATTACTATCTGCTGATACTTCTGCCAGACGAACTATTTCAGTAGACCTCTCAGGGCTTTCATGGCCGTTGCTGCAAAACAGGCAATTTAATACTTCACTTAATGCCATTATGCTTTCTCATGAGGCTGACAGCACCAATGAATATTTATATGCAACGCTTCCTCTGGTTCTAATTCTGAATAACCGGTTTGAGGAAGCTTCGGGTATATACAGGAAATACTCGAAAAAAGCAATGTTTAACTATATCTATGGATTATACAAGACAATATACCTCGCGGATATTGCTGACCTTGAAAAAAGGGGAATTTCTCATCCCGATTTTGACAGAGTAAAAGCAATGCTGAATAACTAAACGAGGGTCAGCTAATCAGAATATTTTAGTTCATAGCAGGGACCGGTTTTTTGAAAATTGAATCATCAATTGGCATATCGAACTCACACTTATCCATTGTAAAAACCTGTTGGACCTGACCGTTAATCAGAATTTCGATCTTTACCGGAAAGAGAATCCCTTCAGTTTCCCTGTATTCACTGAATTTTATCTCACGCTCAAATGTTTGTCCCTGCACAGCTTCTGTTGATTTAGTTTTCAAAAGAAAAAAGCTGTCTGTGTCTACAAAATAATTGACGACATCGTTGTCCTTATAAGTAAACTTCAGATTGTATGCAGAAGACCCGTTGATATCCTCCTTGCCTACCAATTCTACTGTTGTTCCATTTTCTTTCCAGGTTACAAATGGATTGTCCCAGCTGGCAGTAGGATCACTGCGGCCTTCTTTTTCAAGGCTCGCGATCGTTTCAGCAGGCAGGTCAACTGCCTCTGTTGATCCCATCATAGGATTGATCGACCAACCGGTTTCGCCATCAATTGCCATGATAACATTCATTCCCTGCACTTCCATATCCATCCGGATTTTATCCGGTTTTTTCTGATACTGGGTAATTTGAATATCAATGCCCTGCTGGGTCATTTTTCCTTCCAATTTAATAGTCTGGGCGTTCATCAACTTATCCTGACCAATCGCTTTCAGGTTTTTTGAAAGTATCTCATCTACTGTCAATTCCTGTGCAAATAACTGACAAATAGCAAAAATACTAATTATCAGAACCAGTAGTTTTTTCATATATAATTTACTTTAGTTAAGATTAAACAATCAGAAGTGCTATAAAAAATATTGCTGATATTCAACCACTTCCAGGGTATGCCCTTAATGAAAAGTAAATTTAATCAATATTTTCCATAAAGTCAATATTATGGCTTATATTGATTATCAGGAATTTGAATTTTATTATTCTCCAACGTTCATATGTAGGAATTTCATAAACTCTAGATTACACATCACTTTTGAAATAACATTGAAATTTATTATATTTACTAGGTTATGCTTATATTAGAATATTCCAATTTATGAAATCCCCCTTCAAATTTCTCGACAGCTACACTAAAGACGACCGTGATATTTTCTTCGGCCGCGACCGCGAGATAGAAGAGCTCTATCAAAAGGTATTCGAAAGCAAACTTTTGCTGGTTTATGGCGTTTCTGGAACGGGTAAATCATCGCTCATCCATTGCGGACTGGCAAACAAGTTCAATGAGACCGACTGGCTCCCATTGGTTATACGACGTGGCGGTAATATGATTGAAAGTCTGGCAGCAGAGATCAGTTCGGCTTCGCTCACCGATCAGAATAATAAATTTATCAATCCTTCTGATTTTAAAAAAGGTGTCCGTTCATTATACCTCGATCATTACAAACCTGTCTTTTTCATATTCGACCAGTTCGAGGAGCTTTTCATTTTCGGAGATAAAGAAGAGCGCAAATCATTCATTCATATTGTTAAAACATTAACAGAATCGGATCTCCAGTGCCGGATCATATTCGTTATGAGGGAGGAATATATGGCCTGGGTAACTGAGTTTGAAAAGACCATTCCTACCTTCTTTGCCAACAGGGTACGGATAGAGAAAATGTCGCACATGAATGCCCTGGAAGCTATAAATGAACCATGTAAAGTATTTAATATCAGTCTCGAAGAAGGCTTTGCCGAGTCACTTCTTGAAAAACTCAGTCCGGGAAGCACCGAAGTTGAGCTGACATTTCTCCAGGTTTTCCTCGATAAGATATTTCGTTTGGCAGTAGAGATTTTTCCTCCCGCCGGCGGGAAATCAAAAGGGGGGTCTTCTGACAGTCAGGAACCAAGGGGGGGATTATCTTTCACACTCGAACTCCTCTCACAAACCGGAAATGTATCCGATCTCCTCGGCAGTTTCCTCGACGATCAGATCTCACTGATGGATGACCCGGATACTGCAATGACGGTTCTGAAAGCTTTTGTCTCGGGCAAAGGGACAAAACGGCCGGCAAATGAAGCTGAGACAATTGATAATGTACGTTCACTTGGAAAAGAAATTTCTCCAGGGCTTGTAACAGAACTTCTGCAGACCTTTGTAAATCTGAGAGTTTTGAGAGATAAAGACGATAATGGAAGGTATGAACTTCGTCACGATGCTCTTGCTGAAAAGATCTATGAAAAGTTTTCAACTGCTGAAAAAGAGCTGCTCGAGATCAGACAATTTATTGAAAATTCATACCAGTCTTATCTCAAACGAAAGATCTTATTGAGTAATGATGATCTGATATATATCTCTAATAAAGATACTTTACTAAGCCTCAATCCGGAACTGATAAGTTTTCTTAATGAAAGCAGGAAACAGCAAAAAGCAAAAGCCAGAACGGTGAAACGGCTAACTGCTGTATCATTTCTTTCATTTTTGATACTGATATGTACTTTTGGATACTATCTTTTAACCAAAATCTCAGAAACAAAAACTGATTACAGTGCAATAAAACTAATGACCTTCTCCGATCCTTTGAAAAGGCTTAAAATGACTTATGAACTGTGGAAGAATAGTCCTGGTGCAATACCGAAAGAAGCATTACTGAAGGCCTTCAACAACATACTGGAATATCCGGGTAATGATTCTTTATCGCTTTTGATAGCCCATCGATACAACATTGATTTTGATCCGGCTCCAGTTGAGATTAAATATGCTGGCCTTTCGGAAGATAATAAATACTTATTTGGCTATGGAGATTCACTCATATTAATCTGGAACCTTCATGGAAAACTCGAAAATAGTATCAAAACAGAACACATACCCATTATTGACGTTAAACTATCTTTCGATGATCAATTTATCGGTGCATTAAGCGGAGATAGCATCCTGACAGTATGGAATAAAGCTGGCACAAAACAATTTTCCGAAAAAATTACATATAATAATGTTAATTCAAAACAGATCTTCTCATTCACAAAAGAGAACAATGTAATTTCTTTATTCAATAGTTGCGATGCTGTTCTTTTTGATAAGGAAGGAATTGTATTGCAAACTTTTAACAGGCATTCCGGCAGAGTAAATAGTGTAGATATTTCTCCTGACAATAATTTTATTGCGACTGCCTCATCAGATAAAACAATAAATATCTGGTACTTCAACACAATTAAAAAGAGATACGATTACTACAACTCCCTGACCTGGCATCGCGATACTGTCTGGAGTGCATCTTTTTCTGAAAACAGCATAAATATTATTTCAACATCATCTGACCATAATAATATAATCGGGAATATCAATAATGAGCGTAACTTTCAGAAAAGGTTGTTTTACTTCGATAATACCAGGTCGACTTATCAAGATATAATGAGCAGTTATGCAGAAATCACAAATACCGGTATAGGGATAATTTTTTTAAGTTATTCTTTTAATCATAAAAATCTCAACAGGTTTTATTATGCATACGACAGGTATAATCAACTATATGATATCCAGGACAGGGAAGGTGAGGACGTACCATCCAGGTTTTCCGGTTTTGTGTTTTCAGAAAACGGAGACTTCTACGCTTGCGCTGAAAAAGATAAGGTTTATCTTGTCGATAACAGATTAGGTATTGAAAGAAATAAATTAAATATCAAAACAACTTATACACTCATGGAGGCTAAAGGCAGAAATCCAAACTTCACTGCTGATTGCAATTATCTCATATTTACTGACAAAGAAAAAATCAAAATCTTTTTTACAGATATCAGTACAATCTGTAAGATATCTTCGGATCTTCCTGATTAGGATCAGGCTTATAATTTAGGGATTCCTTCCAGGTCAAACAGTTCGATACTTTCATTTAAATTAAGTGGAGGGCCGATCCTGTCCAATATCCAGATAAATACATCGCTGAATACTACCGTAATTAAGATAAGACTGAAAACAATACCCATAGGTACCAGGATAGCACGGAAAAATATTTTCTTTTCTGTTATGCTCCAACCCAGATAGTTTGAACCGGGAAGAGTAAAAACCAGGCCCAGAATAGATATAATAAATAGGACAATTCCAATATAACCCAATATATCTCCAACATCTTTAGACCAATGCTGAATCATAAACAACCAGCCGAACATATATGTTGAAATAATAATACATGATGCTGACCCAAACCATCTGAGAAAAGAATTATTTTTCATGAGAATCTGAAATCTGATTGCATTAACGAGAGAAGTAAGACACAGAAAGCATATCCCTGTTGTCAAAAGTACGCCTGCCATTGGCCAATGGTTCCTTTTAAAGAGAAACCCCAGCAGGAAGATCAGAACAAATATCACCGGCCAGTTATAGTACTTTTCAGTCATTGTATATATAAATACCAGATCAGCCAATGCTATAATAAACAGGATAATACGAATAATGAAGGGTCCGATTTCTTCACTAAGTAAGATAACTGAAAGAATAAGAATAAACGGTAAAATAATCCAGAGGATCTTTATTAATTGTCTTTTTCTTTTTCCTGTCATTAGTTCAGTAAACTCGTATTCCATTTGTTGTCATTATTTGCAATTAAAGTTAAACCAATTTCAGACAATCCGCAATTTTTCCGGAAGGATATTATAGATAACTGACATATACTATGGACTAAAGTCCATAAGTGTCTGATTATCATTAGCCCCTGGCTTTCCGCGTGCCGCCGGAGCTTTAGCAGAGGCGTAAGCCCGGGGTCAATAACGCACTCTGCTGTTGGGCTTTAGCCCGGTATAATTAAAAGTCCAATAATATAATGCGATATTCATGATTGCCAATTGCAATTTGAAATGCAATCATTTTCTATTATATTTACTTGATTATGACTATTTAGATAAGTTTTACAATGAAATCCCCCTTCAAATTCCTCGATAGCTACACGAAAGATGACCGCGCGATTTTCTTCGGCCGCGACAGGGAGATTGAAGAGCTCTATCAAAAGGTATTCGACAGCAAACTTTTGCTGGTTTATGGTGTCTCAGGAACAGGAAAATCATCGCTTATCCATTGCGGACTGGCAAACAAATTCCGTGAAACTGACTGGCTTCCGCTGGTTATCCGCCGTGGGGGAAATATGATTGAAAGCCTGGCAGCAGGAATCAGTTCAGCTTCACTCACCGATCAGAAAAATAAATTTAGCAATCCCGCTGATTTCAAAAAAGGTGTCCGATCATTATATCTCGATCATTACAAACCAATTTTTTTCATATTTGATCAGTTCGAGGAGCTTTTCATTTTCGGAGATAAAGAAGAGAGAAAGTCGTTTATTAGCATTGTAAAGACAGTTGTAGAATCGGATCTCCAGTGCCGGATGATATTCGTCATGAGGGAGGAATACATGGCCTGGGTAACCGAGTTTGAAAAAATCATTCCTACATTCTTTGCCAACAGGGTCCGCATCGAGAAAATGTCGCACATGAATGCGCTTGAAGCTATAAATGAACCATGTAAAGTATTTAATATCAGCATGGATGAGGGTTTTGCCGAGTCGCTTCTTGAAAAACTCAGTCCGGAAAGCACCGAAGTTGAGCTAACCTACCTCCAGGTTTTCCTCGATAGGATATTTCGTTTAGCAGCAGATAATTTTCCCCCCGCTGGGGGAAAATCAAAAGGGGGGTCATCCGCTAGCCAGAAATCGGAAGAAGGCCTATCCTTCACACTCTCGCTCCTCTCTCAAGCAGGCAACGTATCAGACCTCCTTGGCAATTTCCTCGATGATCAGATCTCGCTGATGGATGACCCGGAAACTGCAATGACGGTTCTGAAAGCCTTTGTCTCGGGCAAAGGAACAAAACGACCTGCAAATGAAGCCGAGACTATTGACAATGTACGTTCACTTGGTAAAGAAATATCTCCGGAGTTGGTGAAAGAGTTGCTTCAGACCTTTGTAAACCTGAGAGTATTAAGAGAAAAAGATGATCATGGAAGATATGAACTTCGTCATGATTCTCTTGCTGAAAAGATCTATGAGAAGTTCTCACTAGCTGAGAAGGAACTTCTAGAGATCAGACAATTTATTGAGAACTCATATCAATCTTACCTGAAGAGGAAAATTCTCCTCAATAATGATGACTTGAATTATATCTCAAATAAAGACTCTTTATTAAATCTGAATACTGAATTACAGAAGTTCATGGAAGAAAATCGCAAGTATCAGAGGGACAGGCTAAAGACCTTCAGATGGCTTTTGGTAATTTCTTCGTTTGCATTAGCCACATTATTTTTAACTATTGGGATATTGCTTTATAGAAAAGTAAATACATCAAAATCAGATTTGCTTGCGATGGAATCAATTTCACAGTTTACCAGGCCAATAGATCAGTTATGCCTTGCCTATACTGCATGGAAAATAAATCAAAGCGAAAACGCAAAGGGAGCTCTGCTTAAGACTTTTAACAATTCAATAAGACAACCACGAGAGGATACCATCTTTATTGATCTTCGCAGAGAGTACCTTAAAGAATTTGCACCTGTATCAACCCCGATTGAATTTGCTGATTGTTCGGATGACAATAGATTTGTATACGGTTATACATCTGATTCTGTCTTTGTTTGGAATTCAAACGGGACAATATTTTCAGGATTCAAACAGGGTTCATCACGTATAATTTCATTACTTATGAGTCCTGAAGGCGAACATATAGGAGCTGTTAATGCTGATAGCCTATTGCTGATATGGGATAATAATGGCAACTTAAAAATGACAGCAAAAACGGCTTTTAATGCTATTAATAAAAGCCAGATATTCAGATTCATAGCCGATAATAAAATATTGGCTATTTCTGATACATCTGATGCTATACTGTTTAATATAGATGGTAAAATAGCCCAGAATCTCAAACTTCACAAAGGAGGTGTAAATGCTGTGGATTTTTCAATAGACGGCAAGTTTATCGCTACCGCTTCTTCAGATGGTAAAATAAATATCTGGTATCGAAATTCAGATAAGAAAAGATTTGAACTTTACAATATAATAACATCACATACAGATACAGTCTGGAGCATTGATTTCGCCAGTAACAGCAAGTATATCGTCTCAACATCCGCTGATGGAAGAGTACTGGTTAACAATATAAATGGTGATGTTACGAGTGAATTCAGTAGTAATGTTTCGGAAATTGAGGATCTTAATATAAATAATCCGGTTTTTGTAGAATTTGATAAATCAGGATCAGGAATAACTATAACATCAACTGACTCGGGTAATAACACTGGAACACATTATAGATCTGCAATTTATGCTGATGTTGATTACCTTGTAGCTAAAGTTGACGAAACAACGAAATTCGATTTCATAAGTTTTTCTCCTCAAAAAAAATATCTTGTCTATGTATCAGGAGATGATATTTCATTAATATCCAGGGTCCAATTTAAGCCTGAGATGAAAGCTATAATTGCTAATTACAGGCTATTGCAGATCGAAGGTAAACAGCCTTTTTTCTCTTCTGATGGGAATTACATTTACTCAATTAAAGGGAATAGAATTGAGAGCTGGTTTATTTACACTGAAAAGATTTGCGAAATAGTAGATGGTTTCTATGATAAATGGTCTGACTATTATTATTAAATCCCGGGTTTATTCAATAGTTCCACATTGAACATACCGAAAGGAGCAATCGGCGAGCGTAGTAATTGCCATATACCTGGTAAAACATACATAATTATAATCAGGAACCAAATAAAAATCATAGGAATAATTATAACTCTGAAAAACACAACACGGTCAGGTTTACTCCAGTTCACATAGCCCGATCCCGGAAGCAGTAACATGAAAGCAAACAAGTATGGAGTAAAAAGTATCACTCCAACTGTCTGTATAAAACCTGCCACTGGCCAATGCATCATCTTCCACATTTGTCCCATGAAAATAAATGTAAGTATGATACCCGATGAGAATCCAATGTATCTCAGAAACTTATTGTGATCAAATTTTTTCAGAAAATAGAAAGCGGAGTAAAACGAAATAAATGCGATTCCTGAAAATCCTATCACAACCAATAAGTGCCATGGAGGTATCCTGTAAGTTCTTAAAAAAATCGCTGTGAAAATTAGTACTAAGAAAATAAAGATCCAGTTATAGAATTTACGCGAGAGTACAACTGAAATTATAGTACCAATTAAAAAAAATAACCAGGCTAGAAGCGCAGGTCCAATTGTTATGAACTTTCGCAAAAGAAACATAATAACCGATACAACAAATAATACAGGGATCAGGATAAGTAGGATTTTTTTTAATTTTTGGACGCCGGAATTAGTGATATCTGATTTTGCACCTTGCATGTTATAAAATTAAATGAAATTAAAGTTAAACCAATTTTAAAGAATCCACAATTTTTTGTTCATGGAATAGAATCCATTTAATCTTTTATTTTTTAAAAATCTATTAGAAATAAATAGTGATCAACATTTGATCAGACACTTTTGAAATCATATCAAATTTAACTATTTTTACTGATTATTTCAACTACTGAACAGTTTTTCAGCCCATTAACGAATTGTAAAACAAAATGTTTTAATGAAAAACAAGGCCTCGAATGAGTCAAAAATTGATGAGTCCAACTCCAGGCTTTGGAAGAGTCGTTACGAAAATCCTGCAACAACTGTAGCAGAAGCAAAATTGGTTCTGTTAAAAGCTGAGAAGGAAGGGTATCATAAAGGAATGGCCTATGCCCGTCTCAATATCGCTGTTGGCTGTTTTCTGCAGTCGCAAAACGATATGGCCCTGGAAAATCTTTCCGAAGCTCTTATTTGGTTCGCAGAAAATGCTACTGAACCGGGCCATGCGGCTGCGCTCAATCTAAAAGGAAACCTTTATGAAAGTTTCGGCAATTATGAAAAAGCCCTGCAGTTTTGTCTTCAGGCTCATAATCTGGCTATAGAAATAAATGACAAGGAAACTGAAGCTGAAACATGCAGTCAGCTGGGTCTGATATATACCCGGTTATGTAATTTTATGAAAGCTTTTGAATATTATAACGAGGGTCTCGTAATAAGAGAAGAGATGATGGATGAAAATGCAATGGCTTCATCCTATAACCGGATAGGAATGATTATGCGGCTCACAAAAAAATATGATGAATCGCTTGACTATTACAATAAAAGTCTCGATATACGACGTAAGAATAGGCAGCTTGCATCCATCCCATGGACCCTACTGGGAATAGCCAGTACCTATGAAGAGATGCAAAAAACATCGGATGCACTTCAATTCTATGAACAGGGTATGATCGGTGGTGATATACGATGTACCCTTCAATGCATGATGGGGTCCGGCCGGATATATAGTTTAATGGGTAGTGCCGGTAAAGCAGAAGAGAGACTGGGGGAATCATTAAAAATGGCTCAGGAGCTAAAAGCTCTCTCCCTGGTGGCTGAAGCTCACTCTGCCCTTGCAAATCACTACGAATCGACTGGCAAGATTGAAAAAGCTCTAAAAAGCTATAAACTGTATGAGAAAGCTAGAGAATCAGTACAAAGCGATGAGGCTCAGAGCAGGCTTCGGAATATTGAAATATCGCATGCTATAGAAAAATCGGAACAGGAAAAAGAGATCTATCGCCTGAGGCATGTCGAGCTTAAAGAGGCCTATGATATTATTGAAGAAAAAAACAACGATATAACTGCCAGCATTAATTACGCCCGACGGATCCAGCAAGCCCTGCTTCCCAAACAAGATGAAATTCCGGGTTTAGAAGAGATAATTTTCATCCTGTATCTGCCAAAGGAGATTATCAGTGGTGATTTCTATTGGTTTTCCATGGAAGAAAATAAACTGGTGATTACTGCGGGGGATTGTACCGGACATGGTGTCCCCGGTGCTCTTATGAGCATGCTCGGTATATCCTTTCTTGAAGAGATTGTCAAAAATCGCAATATTACAGAATCAGGACAGATCCTTAATGAGCTGAGAAAAGAGGTTCAGCGTGCTCTTCATCAGAAGGGTGAAAGGGATGAAGCCAAGGATGGCATGGATATTTCACTCTGCGTTATTGACAAGAAAATTAATATACTCCAATATTCAGGCGCATATAACAGTCTTTATCTGATCCGTAATGGAGAATTGATTGAATATCGTGCCGACCGCATGCCAATTGGTATATACGACCTGGAAGATAAGGATTTTAAATGCAATAGTATCCCATACATGTCCGGGGACCTCATATACATGTTTTCAGACGGTTATGCTGATCAGTTTGGAGGCACAGACCATAAAAAATTTAAAGCTACCAGGCTTAAGGCATTATTAATCGAAATATATGGACTGCCGGTTTCAGAGCAGAAACAGCTGCTTGAGAAACATTTCTTTGAGTGGAAAGGGGATAATCCACAAATTGACGATGTGCTTATCCTGGGGTTGAAGCTGTGAATCAATAAGTGGTGCGAGGTGCGTGGTGCATGGTTGCCCGACGCCTATTTCACATTCAACTGCATCTCTTCTTTTACCTTTGTTACTTCAAGTACTTGTGTGGTGCCTCCGGTTTCAAGATTGATACCATGAGGAGTGTTGGTTTTCCACGAGCCGCCTGTAAAATCCGGAACATCGATTGACTGAGACCTGTTGGCAACCGACCATTCGCTCAACGGAGCTATGGAGCTCCAGAGAGCCCCGTCGTACACGTTCTGATCAAGGGGTAGTCCGTTCCTTAAACAGTCGATCATCCGCCAGTCCATTATGAAATCCATACCTCCATGGCCTCCCACCTGTTTTGCCATCTCCCCTACCCTTTTTATTAATTCAGGTGTATACTGTTCCCTGATAGCTTCCATATCTTCATCCTTTGTCCATCTCTCACCCAAGGCAATGCGCTCAACGGGGTATTTAACAGCCATTCCCTGATTTCCTTTAACCATATGGATTCTTGAATATGGCTGCTCAGATGATACATCATGCTGGATCATTATGGTTTTTCCAAGGTTCGTCCGTACCAGTGTGGTATTCATATTTCCCCTGAACTTTGAGTCTTTCCACTCAGCATAAAAAGGATCATTTGGTACAAGTTCTTTCTCTCTGGCAGCCATAGTAAAATCGAAAGTCGACATTGAGGTAAGGAACTCCATTTTATCGCCCCGGTTAATATTCATCACCTGGCATATCGGACCTAAACCATGGGTAGGATAAAGATTCCCGTTCCTTGTTGCATTTTCCTTCAGTCGCCACATGCCCGTATATGCACCGTCGGTCTGCCTGTCGTCAATCGGCTTTTTGAAATTATAGCCCATCAGGTTATGGATATAGGCGCCTTCGCCATGAATTATATCACCGAACAGTCCCTGTCGGGCCATATTGAGTGTAAGTAATTCAAAGAAATCGTAACAGCAGTTCTCGAGCATCATACAATGCTTTTTGGTTCTTTCGGAGGTTTCCACAAGGTGCCAGGCTTCATCGATCGTTCTTGCAATTGGAACTTCGCAGCAGGTGTGTTTTCCGCTCTCCATAGCATACAGAGCCATTTGGGTGTGCCAGACCCATGGAGTACATATATAAATAAGATCAAGATCGGGTAATTCAACCAGTTTCTTCCAGGCAAAATCATCACCATAAAACTCCTGTGCAGCATCCCTTCCAATACTTTTCAGGTATTTCTGTGAACCGTCAACAGCAACCTGACGGAGATCGCAAAGGGCTTTTATCTCGACTCCTTCGATATATGACAGTCTCTGGACGGCGCCACTACCCCTGTCGCCAAGCCCGATGATCCCGATACGTACCACAGGCAAAGCCGGAGCGGCATATCCTGACATATTGAATTTCTGGGTATGAGACTTTTTAGCAGATTCCAGTATCATTGCAAGGTTTGATTCATCCAGTTTTGGTGCGCATCCGGTAATTATACCACCGGCCATGGCACCTGCACCGGCAAACGTTGCTGTTTTTAAGAAGTTTCGGCGATTTGTTGTCATGATATGATAATTTTCAGGTTAGTAAAGTTCAATAAACCGCAAATTAATATTTTATTTAAAATTAAAGCTACTTAAACCCACAAGAATTAAAAGCTCAGTGTATCTCTGTGAATTTCTCCGTGGCGCTCTGTGTAACAAAAAAGAACTTTCACAGAGTTACACAGAGGACACACAGAGTTACACTGAGAAAAAATTGTTATGTATTAAATGAAATTAGATTCTTGGGGATATTTTCTTCAACTTAAAGTTCCTTGCGGTTTTTGATTTTTATTACAATATCTTTGATTATACTCCCAATAAGGTATCCGAAGGCCAGTCCCCAGAGAGTACTAAGATACCATTTAGATTTGATCGGACATGTACCTGACAGACAGCCTACAAATTCCCAATAAAGGAATCCGCCAATAGCACCGATAAGTGAAAAGATTATAATAAAATGGTGTTTTTTAATAAATTCTATCATGGTTTTATTTTGATGCAAAAGTACTCAGATGATAAGATAAATAACTTCTTCTACATATATTTTTTATTGCCACCAAGACACAAAGGCACCAAGTAACACAAAGCGAATATATCAGATGTTGAAGATATTTTTCAGCACATTCTCATAGAATCCAATAACCTTTAAGGATTCTTTTTCCCAGTTTTCAGATTCTGATGCTATCACAGCATTTCTTTTGAGTTCTGAAAGCAGATCAGGATTATCCCGTAATTGTTGAATTGCGAGACTAATCTCTTCCGGAGTTACACCTGGGATTATGACCCCGCATTTATATCCTGTTACAATTTTCCTGACTTCGGGCAGGTTGCTGGCAATAACAGGAATTCCGGAGGTAAAGTAATCGAAAAGCTTATTAGGCAGGCTATACCTGTAATTTGGATTTGTATCCTTATCAATGGTTATCCCTGCATCAGCCGATTTTGTATACCTCATTAATTCTTTCCATTGAACCTTGCCAAAGAATTTCACTCTTCCTTCAAGATCCTTTTCCATGACCTTTCTCTTTAGTGTTTCCAGAACATCTCCCCCGCCAACAACCAGCAATGAAACATTTTCTGTCATACTTACTGCCTCAATTAACTCCTCCCCGCCCCTGTCGATATTTATTCCGGCTCCCTGGATGATGATAAGCAGATGATCATTTCCGACACCGAGATCATTGCGGTCAAATGGAATGATCCCTTCAGTCTTTGGAGAACAGTTTCTTATAACAGAAGGTCTGACATTATATTGACTTGCGTAAAGATTTGCTATTGATTCATTTACGGTAATAACAAACTTAAGGTGGGGAAAGATCATTTGCTCGATAGTAAGCCACACCCATTTAACAACAGGTCTGTTTTGAATCTCGGGTACACCTGTAAAATACTCATGTGAATCATAAACAAGCGGGATATCTTTTAGTTTGGCAACAAGAAAATTGGGAAGCAGAGTATCAAGATCGTTCGAGACCAGAAGGTCATACTTATGAAACAGGAGAAAAATGAATAGCCTTATATTAAAGAATTTATAGAAGAAGTATCCTCTTTTGAAGAGCATTCTGAATCTTTTGGTTTTGAATGGAACAGCATTATTATCGCAGCAGTCGCCTCTTTTCCTGCCAACAATTGTGATCTCACAATTTAAACTGCTGACTGCTTCAGCCATTTTGAGAACACGCTGATCGTAGCAGATGCAATTGGTAACTGAGAATACAACTCTCGGTTTATTCTGTAAATATGACATGAAGTAAAAATAACAATATCCCCGGGATTTCTTTTACCACGGAGAACACGGTCCCGATAGCTATCGGGATCACGGAGTTTCACGGGGTGATTAGTCGCTTCCCCCAGCTTAAGGCACCTCTTCTCCCATTCTCCCATTCATTCCTCCAACCTTCATACCGTTGAACCGTAAAACCATTACACCTTTATAGCTACCACAATGCTTTCCAGACCGTTCCGTCCCAGACCTTTAATATATTGTCGGTGGAGTCGAAATACATTGTTCCTTTTGCCGGAGAAGCAGGAGGAGTAGCGCGGGGTTCAAGAATTAGTGCATCACGAATTGATGTGAGAGCATTTAATTTCAGAATATCGTTATCAAATTCACCGTAGATAAGTGAATTATTACTATCGGAATTGCTGTTTTCAATATATAACCTGTATGAAGATGTTTCAAATCGTCCGGCATTATATCCTATAAATATGCTCGAATCACCAACTGTGTTGGCAAATCCTGTCCAGTTTCCCAGGTATACGTTACCACTTCCTGAAATATTATTAAATCCTGAATTTTCTCCAAGAAATATATTTCTGTTGCCAATAGTATTTACAGCGCCTGCAGCTCTTCCAATGAAGGTATTTCTGTCACCAGAGGTATTAACCTCTCCTGCCCAGGTCCCAATAAAGACATTTCTGAATCCATTGATATTGTAATTTCCAGCCTCAGTACCTATGAATGTATTCTGACTACCAGACGAATTGAAATAACCGGCAGAATCACCCAGGAAAAGATTATAATTGCTTGTACCTGAAATATTCAATTTACCATTAATGGTTACATCAGCGTTAAATAAAAGTTTTTTATTGTCAAATTCTCCATAAATAAGTGCTCCGGTACTGTCAGCGCCTGAATTATCCAGATAGAACCTATTCGACCCTGTTTCATTATAACCAGCCCCTCTTCCAATAAAAACATTATTATCACCATTGGAACTGCCCCCGGCATCATATCCAACATAAACGTTACTGTTTCCGGTAGTGCTGTTAAGACCCGCATTAGAACCTAAAAAAGTATTTAAATTTCCTTCAGTGTTTTTGTTACCACTATAAGCACCAAGGAAAGAGTTAAGTATGCCTGTTGTATTAAAGTGAGCTGATTCATGCCCAATAAATGTATTATTATCTCCTTCAGTATTTTCATATCCTGTTCTGTTTCCCAAAAACACATTTCCTGCGCCTCCACTGCTTTTAGAACCACTTCCATTACCAATATAAATATTAGAATAAGCAGTATCACTGTTCAATCCGGCACCAGCTCCAATAAATATATTATCCGACCCGGTTGTATTTTTATATCCTGCAGTTCTGCCGATCATGATATTGAAATTTCCTGTTGTGTTTCCTGCACCCGCAAAATTACCCATAAACACGTTATTGAAGCCTTCAGTATTTTCCCAGCCGGCTGCAGTACCAATCATTATGTTCCTGTTTCCGGTAGTGTTTAAATTTCCTGCGAATTGCCCAAGAAAAACGTTTTGAAATCCTGTAGTGTTTTCAAGCCCTGTCTGATTACCCAGAAAAACATTTAATCGCCCGGTACTATTATTATAACCTGATGAATCGCCTATAAAAATGTTATTGTTCCCGGTTGTATTTGTATATCCAGCATTATAACCGATAAATGAGTTTTGCTTACCCTTGGTATTTGAATACCCCGCCTGGAAACCAATAAATGAGTTGTACAATCCTGTAGTATTTGAAAATCCTGCACCCTGACCGATAAAATAGTTATCAGGGTCCAGCTGAAGAAAGGATGAAGGGTCTGATTTATTAACTCCAAATCCTCCGATTGCAAAACCGCCTTTTGCCCCTTTTGCTGCTTCATTAACGTATACCCGTGTACTGTCGCGTGTTACACGCAGGTATTCCTCGCTTCCGGCTTTGGTGGCATCGAACCCGCCAATAGCAAAGCCTCCTTTCGCACCTTTTCCTGCTGCGGGATTTGTGTCAATATAAGCCCTGATACTATCAGGATCAACTACAAAGAGATTCTGAGAACCGGCTTTCGTCTGGTCAAACCCGCCAATTGCAAAACCGCCTTTAGCACCCTTCGCTCCGTTGTCAACATAAATCCTTACTCCCTCATTATAAACAGCAAGTACAGTCTGCCCATCCTTGTTTTTAACCTCAAACAAGGCCTCTTCCATTGATGCCGTTTCTCCCTCCACTGTTAATTTATTTACGGAACCGTTTATCTCGTTTGCTACCATTGCGTATGGAACCGACCAGAGCTTTGAGGAGCCCATATCGATCCATGAGCCCTGGTAAAAGATTTGGGTTTTAATATATAAGGGTGTTTGGGTCCAGTCAATTTCTGCAAAAGTCAGAGCAGAACCTGATTGCCGGGTACCCGCACCTACAACAAGGTTAAATACCCCGTGAACATTTGTCAGGATAGTTGAGTGCAGCTCTTCATATACAATTACCGGGGTAACAATATCGGACAGGATCCCGATCTTTACCTGGAGGGTGGCATCCACAACAGGTGTTCCGGAGCTTGTACGGGCAACAGCCTGGTAATTAAATCCCTGAGGGATCTGGGAAGACAAAAGATAAAAGGCAAAAGAAAAAAGTACGGTGAGGGATAGTTTTGCTTTCATGTTAATATGTTTTTAGGTGCGACGGTGTCACGGCGTTACGGTGTTACGGTTTTATTGTATGCGGCAACCATGTAAATGGTCATAAATATATTACATGAATAAATATTAAGAAATGTATAAAAAAAGAATGGGCTTTGCAAGTATTTTTGACCAACGAGGAGGAATGTATTGTTTATGATATGATAAAAACGACAAGCGTCCCACCTTCTTTAGCGAAGGCTGGCAACCAGCAATCAGAATCACATCATGCCAGGGGGCAAATTCTTCTCTGCCATGGTGATAATTTTTTCTATACGTCGAGGGCGGGTTTCAGCTTTCCTGGCACTGTTAAGCCATTCTATATACATCCTGCGTACTGATAATGAGAAATTAAGGAAATTATTATAAGCCAGTTTATTCTTACTTATAACAGACAACAGATCATCAGGGATTGAAGGTTCACCATCTGCCCTGTTTTCATAAATGAGTGCAGGTTTTTCAAGAGCTTCCTTATAGGAGTTAAGTCCTTCAGGTTTCATGAGACCCTCCTTAGTAAGTTTATGAACCCTGTCGATATTATATTTCGACCACCGGCTGCCAGGTCTGCGGGGAGTGAAGCGCTGTATATAATAGTCCTCATTTATCCTCTTGATCTTCCCATCGATCCATCCAAAGCAGAGAGCCTCTTCGACCGCATCAGCATAGGGAATTCTTGGTTTACCGGAGGGTTTCTTATAATATATGAGCCAGACCTCTTTTACAGTGGAATGGTTTTTATCCAGCCAGCTCCGCCACTCATTACGATGTGTGAAGTAGAGTTCCATCTTAATAAACCTTGTTTAAAGAAAATAAAAATATCAATTTATCTTATAATTGCAAAGTAGTATGCGATTGCTTCGTTTCACTCGCAATGACCCTACCTTGAAGGCTAGTTTTTGTAAAGAGTATGTGCATCTTTCAGGATTCACTGTCATTGCGAGGCTCCACCATATGGCGGAGACGAAGCAATCCACATATCTCAAAACAAAATTCCGGAAATAGAGCCAATTTCTGCTGTTTTTATACTTTTACATGAAATTTAATCACGTATGATATCGAGAAACGTTTCTCTAAAAATCTACAACACATTCGGTCTTGATTACAAAGCGAACTACCTTTTATCTCTAAAAACTGAAGAGGAAGCAATATCAGTTCTTTATAAAAGAAAATCATTAAAACCTCCGCTCTTTATTCTTGGAGGTGGCAGCAATTTATTATTCCTGGGAAATATTAGCGGCACACTGCTTTATTCAGAGATCAAAGGGATTAAAATTGAAGAGAGCCATCCCGAATATGTTATAATATCGGCCGGCTCAGGGATTAAGTGGGATAGTTTTGTGGCATGGTGTGTTAATAAAGGTTTTGGAGGAGTCGAAAATCTGTCGTTTATACCCGGCAACGTTGGTGCCTCCCCTGTTCAGAATATCGGAGCTTACGGTGTTGAGGTGAAGGATATAATAGAAAAAGTAAGGGCCGTTTCCATATCAGATGGAACTATAACCGAATTCACCAATGATGATTGCAGGTTTAGTTACAGAAACAGTATTTTCAAGGAAGAACAAAAAGGCAAATACCTGATAACCAGGGTGTATTACAAACTTTCAACCAAGCCAAAATTTAAATTGGATTATGGTTCATTAATTTCTGAATTACAAGAACCTACCCAGGTGACTCTTAAAAATGTAAGACAGGCAGTGATAGACATCAGGAAAAGTAAGCTCCCCGACCCGGATCTCATTGGTAATGCAGGCAGCTTTTTTAAAAATCCCGGCGTAGACTATCAGGTTGCTGAAGATCTGAAAAAGCGATACCCGGATTTACCTGTTTTTGAAGATCATCCGGGAAGAACAAAGCTTGCAGCTGGCTGGCTTATAGATCAATGCGGATGGAAAGGTAAAAGAAGTGGAGATGCCGGGGTACACGATAAACAGGCATTAGTATTGGTTAACCATGGGAATGCCAGCGGTAAAGATATCTACAATCTTTCATTGGAAATAAAAGAATCTGTTAAGGAGAAATTTGGAATTGAACTCGAACGGGAGGTTGAACTTGTCGGGACTATTTGAATATCTTTCTTTTATTAAGTTCTCTCTGGTACAGCGCTGCATAATGGTTATGCTCTGCCAGTGTTCTGGAAAAATTATGATACCCTGAAAAATCTGCTTTGGCGGCAAAATACAGATAATCATGATCTTCAGCATTCAAAACGGCGTCAATACCTTCTATTGACGGACAGCCGATAGGTCCCGGAGGAAATCCCCTGAACTTATATGTATTATAAGGCGATTCGATCTGAAGATGTTTATAGAGCACTCTCGTGATCGTAAAATCATTAAGTGCAAATTTTATTGTAGGACAGGCCTGCAGTGGAATTCCTCTCTTCAACCGGTTCAGATAGACTCCTGCTATACGAGGCTTCTCAACAGGTATTGCCACCTCATCATCTATTATGGAGGCAAGGATGGCAACTTCAACAGGATCAAGCTTTTTATCCCTGGCCCTTGCCAGCCGGTCATCATTCCAGAATTTTTTGTATTCTCTGAGCATTCTGTCATAGAGGTTCCTTGTATCAGTGTTCCAGAAAAACTGATATGTATTCGGGATAAAGAGAGCAATAATATTTTCCCTGGTAAATCCATCATCTATGTAATTATCAGGATCTGCCAGAAAAGTAATGATATCCGAAGAGTCTGCCTCAATCTGACCACCAATCTTCCCGGCAAGCTGGTTAAGCGACCTGATATTATTAAATGTGATACTTACAGGTTCCTGCCGGCCGGATCTGAGCTGGTTAATTAATTGATTATATGTCATATTCTTATTTAGAAGATACTTTCCCGGTTTAATATGTTCGGGATATTTCTTCTTTTCGGCAATCCAATCTAGAGTTTTCCAGCTCCTGACAACAATGTGAGATCTCAGAGTATCCACTACCTCCATATAGCTGGAATGCGAAGGAATATAGATAAAAGACGAATTGGCATCGGGGTAAACATTTACTGCAAGAAAACGGCTGTAAGAAACAAATGACAGGAATAATACTGTAAAGCCGGATCCGGTCAAAATATATAGCAGAAGTTTTCTTTTCATGGCAAATTACGGAACAAAATTGTAAATTTAGGTAATATGTTGAAAGCGACAAAATAATCAATCCAGTCACCACCATTGAATGTTCAGCAATGCCATTCCCAGCCGATTATTATTATTCTTAAATATTATTAAATTTGTACATACAGATAACCTAACTAATACCTGAATAAAATGGCAACATCAATGCTACTGATCCTTATCGGAATAGGGATCCTCACCGGTTTTATGGCAGGAATGCTCGGAATAGGAGGTGCAATAATAATGATCCCTGCACTCGTATTACTTTTGGGATTCACACAACAGGGTGCACAGGGAACAAGTCTGGCTGTAATGTTGCCACCTATTGGAATAATTGCAGCATATAACTACTACAAAGCAGGAGAGGTAAACTTTAAATTTGCAATTATCCTGGCCATTGCCTTCCTGTTTGGATCCTATTTTGGATCCATGCTTGCATTAAGCATGCCCCAGACGATGTTAAAAAAGGTATTCGGGATACTTCTTCTGATAGTGGCTGCGAGGATGCTGCTGTCAAAATAGTACCTAGAACATCAGTCCAAAGCTGAGTAAGAAAGCGTTTGGGCGGTCATCAAGGTTAAAAGTTGTGCCTGTAAGGTTCTCAATCTGGTTCTGGTACTTCTTCAGACTGCCTTCATACCTGATGTCGAAAGTTAAGAACTTTAATATATCGAGTCCAATTCCAGCCTGGTAGCCAATAGTCATTCTGCTGTACGCACTTTTCAAATCCGGATCGGTTATGAGATCTTTGGGAGAATTGATGAGCAATGAAGCTACGGGACCTCCGTTCAGTCTTGCAGGGCCCAGTTTTAAACCAAGCATTACCGGAATATCAATCTTATTGAAATTCTGTTTAACAATACTTGATGCACTGGTCTGTACATTCGTAACGGTATATTCATTGGTCCTTGTCGAAAACAGCAGTTCCGGCTGAAGATAAATGCCAAGAAGAGATAGTCGCACAAAAGCACCTCCATGAAAGCCATACTTAGCCTCTGTCAGAGCATCAACTGTGTAACTGGTGCTTCCGGTCGTTATAGTTTTAACAGTTTCCATTGATAAATTGGTAGTACTTACACCGGCCTTCAACCCAAATTTAATCTGCGAAAAAGCTGGTACAGACAGCAGAATTACAACTAAGATTGCAAAAAGTTTTTTCATTATTTCACGTTTTAAGTTTAATATCAGGTTTTTATCTAACAGTCAATTATTGCAGATATGTATATAACGTAAGTCGTGATAAAAAGGTTGCCTTTATTGACAGTATTTGTCTTCTCAATTTTCAAACGAAATAAAAGTTACATTATTTTGAAGCGAGTTCAGAAAATATCGTTTTTTTCATCTGATCAAATTCATCCTTATCAAAAAGACGTGTGAGAAAAATTATTTTACCTGATCTGTCAATTATCACATTTCTTGTTACTCCGGCCTCCTTTTCTGCAAAGAGTCCGAATATATCAGCACCCGGATCGAGCGCCAATGGATAGCTCACCTTGATATCCTTTTTGAATTGAAGAACTTTATCGACAGGTTCGTCGCGGTCGATACCGATAACTACCAGTCCTGAAGCCTTTTTTGCCTGCCAGATATCCTTTTCAATAAATGGCATCTCGGTCCTGCAAACGCTGCACCAGCTCGCAGTAAACTGAAGCATTACAACTTTCCCTTTAAGGCTCGAAAGATTGTATGACTTACCTCCTGCCTCATTAATCATGAAATCAGGGGCCTTATCACCCACCTTAACAAGGTAACCCTCATCATATACTTTTCTCTCCTGGCCAAAAGAGGTTGATAATATTGTAGTGCAAATAATTAAAAGCAATATGTATTTCTTCATATCACAACCATTTAATTTTTTCAAAGATAGAATAGTAAAGCAAATTGCAATAAATAATTACCTTAGTAAATTCAATATAATAGATCAAAAAAAAACAAGATTCCCGATGAGAAAGTATGTATACGCTGCAATAATCTTATGTACAATCAATATATCAATGTGTTATGGCCAAACCAGCCCTGTAGAAAAAGGGGTGCGTGCTATTACCCCTGATGTGATAAAAGCTCAGCTCGGATTTTTAGCCTCCGATTGGACGGAAGGAAGATTTGCCGGGGAAAAAGGAGAATTCCTGGCAGCCGATTACATTACAAGCATGCTCAGGTTATATGGAGTTAAACCCGGCGGAGATAATATTTCAACCAGGAGTCGTGATAACAATAACCGGGAAAATGAAAGATCTTATTTTCAGAATTTTGTCATGCTGAAAACCATAGCCGGTGATGAACAGATACTTAAAGTGAGATCAACCGATGGTAAAATGGAACAGACAACAAATTTCATCTATAATGTGGATTTTACAGTCAGGCCATCTGACCCGGGAATTGAAATTGATGCTCCTGTGGTTTTTGCCGGGTTTGGACTAATTAATAAAAGTCTGAAATATAACGACTTCATCAAACTTGATGTAAAAGGAAAATTTGTACTCAGGATAACAGGTCTTCCGGAGTTTATGAGAAAGTCTCTTGATATGGCAACATATACTTCTATGGTCAGGGAAACAGAATCCTATCTTAAAGCTATGGGGGCAGCCGGCATTCTAGATTTTAGTCCTGCTGCTACAGTAGTTGGCAATCCGGAAAACAGAGAATTTATGGATCTCTCCCCATCTGAGGGAATTCCACGGCCAGGTTCACGTAATACACGCTACTCCATTCCCGGCAAATCTTCACCCGATGAACTGATCAGGATATCTGTATCGGTAAAAACAGCCAGCGAAATTTTAAAGGGTACCGGGATCAATATCGATGATTATATTAAGAAAGCAGATATCAATGAACCGTTTATGATACCACCAATGTCCAATAAGTCTGTTTATCTTAAAACTACTGTAAAGACAAGCCAGGTTGCGGTTCGGAATATTATCGGTGTTATTGAAGGAAATAATCCTGACAAGATTATAGTTTTGGGCGCACACTACGATCATATGGGCATAAGTAATGGATATATCTGGAATGGAGCTGATGATAACGGGTCAGGAGTTGTTGGAGTAATGACACTTGCTAAAGCTCTTATAGAGAGCGGCGTAAAACCGGAAAAAACGATCATCATTGCGTTATGGACTGCAGAGGAAGAGGGGATGTTAGGATCTAGATATTATATTCAGAACCTATCTTACCCTATTAATTACCTGAAACTGAATATGAATTTTGACATGATCTCAAGATATTTCTCTGATGAGGAGACCAGGAAAGTAACTATGACATATACCAATTCAATACCACGTATCAAGGAGATAACTTCCGACAATCTTAATAAGTACGGGATTGACCTGCTGGTTGATTATCAGCCGTCAGCCAATCCTGTCGGCGCATCAGACGAGGCTACATTCATCAATGCAGGTATACCAATTATAAGAATCAAAACTGTTCATCGCAATGAATACCATACTCCGGATGATGAGCTTAATACGATCGATTGGGATATTATGGAGAAAATAATAAAAATTGGTTTTACCATTATATGGGATCTGGCCAATACAGATTGGTAGCGCTGAGCATAGGGCATGGGGCACGGGGCGCGGGGCAAAAAGCAAAGAGCAAACGGATTATTGCAAAAATGATTAATTTTATGTCAAGATATTTAATTTTTAACCATATGAAAACTCTAATTTTTTCCTTTTTTATTTCTCTTCTGTTTAGTTTTTCACAAAGTATGAATGCTCAGGAGAAACAAGATAATAAACTGCATATAATTATTATCGGGGCTCATCCCGACGATCCTGATAAAGTGGGAGGAACTGCTTATAAATGGGCTCAAATGGGCCATGATGTCCTTATGGTTTCACTTACGAACGGGGATGCCGGTCATCAATCAATAAAAGCGAAGGAACTGGCAAAAATACGTCGTGAAGAGGCAAGAAAAGCAGGAGAGGTAATAGGTGTAAGATATATAACCCTTGATAACCATGACGGGCAACTTATGCCGACATATGAAAACCGTTTACAGGTAATAAAATTAATCAGGGAGCAGAAAGCTGACCTTGTTATTTTTCCGAGGCCCTACGATTATCATCCCGACCACAGATATACGGGGGTTCTGGTACTGGATGCAGCCTATATGGTAACGGTACCAACAATTCTTCCTGAAGTCCCCCACCTCGATAAAAACCCAATGTTTCTCTTTATGAGTGATGGATTTATTCATCCTGAACCTTTCAAAGCAGATGTTTGTATAGATATTGATGATGTAATCGAAAAGAAGGTGGATATGTATCATCAGCATAAAAGCCAGATGTATGAATGGTTGCCATTTAACCGGGGCGGACTCGACGAGGTCCCTGTATCAGATGCCGACAGGAGAGTCTGGCTTGGTGAAACAAGGAAAGGCGGATCAAATGCAAAACCTTACCGTGAAAAACTTATAGAGCTTTATGGAGATGAGAGAGGAAATGAAATAAAGTATTGCGAAGCTTTCCAGGATTCTGGCTATGGCGCCCGGTTAACCAAAAGTAATATCAATCACTACTTCCCATTTTTAAATCCGGTAAAATGATTGAGTAAACTCAGGCATCCTGGTTATCATTGATACTCAATATACTGGCTGTTTTCTTTTAATTCCAGAAAATCGTTACCTATATCACGATAACCGTATTCAAAGCAATAATGGTACTTATTGCCTTTCGATGATTCTATTATATGGGTAAAAAAACTGAAATTATACCCAAGAGCAAAAAGGGCATCCTTATGGACTTTCAGTCTGCCTTCAGCACAGAGATCTGCAAGTATTCTTCTATTCTTTCTCAACAGTCCGTGAACATTTCTCACGAAATTATTTGAGTCGCGGTTAAGCCTGTTGTTGTAATTATTCCGGCACTGGTCAGAACAGAATTTTTTATCGCTGCGGCCACGAAGCTTGTCGCCGCAATCGAGACATTTCTTTTCCACAGCACTAACTTTTTGATAAAGATATAAAAAAACGTTTTCAAACGGTTACAAATGACTATAAAAGCTTAAAAACCGGGTATAAATGATTATTAACCGGAACATTATCAGCAGGTAGCCTAAGTTTGTTAAGAAATTAATTTTTTGTCAAACTAAAATCGAATGTCATGAGTTCACTAAAAAACAGAGTAACACTGATCGGAAATCTTGGTCAGGATCCGGCCGTAAAAACAACTGAAACCGGAAAGAAATTCACCCATTTTACCCTTGCCACGAAAGATGGCTACAAAAATGCTGAAGGACAGAGGGTAAGCGAGACAACATGGCACAATATTGTTGCCTGGAACGGAATAGCTGATGTTGCCGGCAGGTTTCTGAAAAAAGGCAGGGAAGTAGCTGTCGAAGGAAGAATTGTCTATCGTACTTATGAAGACAAGAATGGTGTAACAAAGTATATAACCGAGATTGTTCTCAACGAACTGGTACTGCTCAGATCAGGAAAAGAGCAGGGAAAAGAGGAACCGGATAAGGATGAGTAGAATCAATAAGGAAGTACAATCGCTGTTTCCTTTGCTATGAGAGGCTGTTTCTGATAATGGAACAGCTTCTTTATTTGTTATGCCGTCTTTCAATCTCAACAACAGTGGCTAAAACAATTGATTGATCAGGCGGAGTAGATTCAATCATTTCAAACAGAGTGTGGGCCAGAGTATTATAAGACTCATTGATACCTTTATCTTTAAGAAGCAAATCAACATATCTGATAGCTCTGTCGATCAGCTTATTATTACTCGCCCTCACATATGTCATAATATTTCCTTCATATCGTTCGAGTCTCCCCATAATAAGTGTTGAATGGGTGTTTAAGATCATCTTCAGGATCAGGTGGGTATACAGCGGATTTGCAAACGGGACCCGCAAAAAGTGCCTGTTGTTCCCAAGAATAAAGCTGATACCATCTTGATTATACCTTATCATGAACCGATGTTGTATGATGGTTTTCATCTGATCCTTTCTTCTTGTTATCACTTTTCCGCTGAAATCAAATCCAAGAAGCCTCTCTTTTGATGCTATCCCGCTTATTTCAGGCCATTCAAGCGTCCTTGGATCTCTCCATAACAAGTTTCCCCAGGCCCTTTCACTGCTTAAGGTATCAGGCAGGTATAGATAACAGAGCGAAAGATCGGGATCTGTATCATCAGCATTTTCAAATGGAAACAGGCTAAAAGTTGGCGATCGCTCTGTTGTATCTGTAACTACCGTTATTCCGAGCTGATTATCTGTCTCATATAACAAATATTCTCCACTTTTATAATGATCTGCTTCCTCTATAATAAATTTATCAATAAACTGAATATCAAGGGATTTCCAGAATGTTGTAAAAGACTCTATCGCATCACTTACTGATTTATCATTATCCTGGTAATAGAAAAGAGCAATCCCGGCCGCAGCAAGAAGGATTGTTGAAGATTGCATCCGTGTGCTTCCTGTGATGGCCATAGGTCCTACTGTGAGATTTATCTTTTCAATACCCTTATTTTCAAGTACCAGTCTCGACCTTTCTGCTACCTCACATAAGATTTCATCGGGATTACAATACAAAAAGAATGGTTTCCTTTTCGAAATTTCTGTGGCTTTTTCAACAGCTCCTATTACAAACGGAGTCTCCCCTCCCTCTGTAGTACCAATAAGGAGATCACCATCCTTAAAACCGGCTTCAACCAGCTGGCGAGCGCCATACTGAGGAAAATCTTCGAAATTTTCTATGGAACGGATCAGGGCAACATCACCGCCGGCCATAAAACTGAAAACCCTGTCCTTAATATCATACTTTTCATATATCTGTCGCCACAGTGTTTCTATAGTCAGTGATAATCTTCCTGTGGCGCCACATCCACAGAAAAAGATATTATTGCCCGATTTCAGGGTTTCATTAATATTATCTTTCAGGTAACAAATCTGTTGCTTTTTCTGTGTAAGAACGTTAAGTGCCTGATTATCCACCTTCTTTAATATTGATATACCTTCAGGCAGATTATCAGCAGCCAGCCCTGAGAGATTTCTGGTAGCAGGATTAGGCAATTCAGTAACAAGAGCGCCCAGTTTAAACTGCGAAGCAATTGAGAGAAATTTTTCAGCTTTACTTACAGAATCATTTGACATAAATTCACTTTACATTTTCAAATAAATATAAAAATGGTAAAAAAGAGTCCAATCACTTTAGTCTGATTCAAGAAAATCGACGTTTTTGCGATAATCTCCCAGCAGATGTTCTGCAAAATAATACCACATCAATCTGTCAAGGTAATGTTCGTCTTCTCCATAGGTATGACGCTGCCCGGGAACTATCATCAGATCAAATCGCTTATTTGCTTTAATAAGAGCATCCACCACCCTGAGAGTATTTCCCGGATGCACATTATTATCCAGATCTCCATGTATCAGAAGCAGGTGCCCTTTCAGGTTTTTTGCTATATCCTGATTATTATCAATCTCACTTTTAAATGTAATCTCCGATTCATTCGATTTATTTATCGTATCCTTCGCTTCTCCTTTTCCAGATACCTTCTTTTCAACCTGAGTTACTCCGTTATGAGTCTCACCCCACCACTGGTTATATATACTATTATCGTGATTTCCGGCAGGAGAAACGGCAACATCATAAAAATCAGGATAAGTAAACATGGCAGCAGTTGACATGAATCCTCCACCCGAACGGCCATAGATACCAACACGGTCAATATCAATGAATTTATATTTATCGGCAAGCTGTTCTATTCCATATTTATCATCGGCAAGGGTATAGTCCCTTAAATTATTATAACCAAAGGTGTGGTAATAATTGCTTCTCATGGGGCTACCTCCCCTGTGTCCAAATACCACAACTATGAACCCAACCTGGGCCAGGGCAACATTTTTCTCGCTGCTGACTGAAAAAGGATATGGTACTCTTTCCATCTGGGGCCCCGGATAGACATTAGAAATTATAGGGTAACTCTTCGTTGAATCGAAATCGAATGGTTTATACATTACACCATAAAGATCGGTCACCCCATCCATTGCCTTTACAACAATTATCTCAGGCATCTTCCACCCTGCCAAAAAGAGCTGGGAGAGATCTGCTTCTTCGAGATTGAGAATTATATTTCCGTTGTTATCTCTTAATACTGCCCGGGGAATCATGTTTGCAGCCGAATATGTATCAACAAAATATTTGTTCGACTTAGACATGGAAAATGAGTGGCTGGCTGCCTCCTTTGTAAGGAGTATTGGTCCTCCCCGATCAATTGATGCTTTATACTTCATGCTATAATATGGATGAACACCATTCTCTTTTCCAAATGATTCGAAATATATCATTCTGCCTGCAGTATCAATCCTTTCAACATTCCCGGTAACACAATAGCCATCAGAGATCTGGTTTTTAAGGTTACCGTTTCCATCGTAAAGATATAACTGCCCCCAGCCTGTTCTCTCAGACCACCAGATAATATCATTACCTTCATTAAGAACAGACAAATGTGCATATTCATCATTAAAATAGGGCCATGTCTGTTCGCTGAAGAGAACAGATACTCCTCCTGTTTCAGCATTAATAAGACAGACATCCAGGTTTTTAAGAGGCCTGTCCTTACGAATAAGGATTATTTTGTCGGCTGCTTTTTGAGATGACCAGGTGACATCGATTGTCTGATCTTTCCATTTTGCAAGATCAACATTTACCCGTTTTTTCGAATCGACATCAAAAATAATAAGTTCGTACTGCGGAACGAATTCTTCTCCCGGCATCGCATATTTATACGTTTCAAGCTCAGGGCGCGGTTGTGCAAGCACATCAACCAGGAACAGATCTTTTACTTTTCTAAGATCACGACGAACAACATAGATCTTTTTAGAATTTTTAAACCAGCTTACATTTGCTCTTTGCTTTTTACTTAAAGAGGTGTCTTCTGAGTTTCTGTATCCTGCAAAACTGTAATAACGCTCTCCATCGGTTGTGAGCTGATATTCAACACTATCCTTATCTTTTGCCCGCATCAGATAAAGATTATAATTTTTGGAATAGGCTATCCAGGTGCTGTCAGGCGAATAGTCGGCCCAGGTTGCTCTTCTTCTCTCCCGTTTAATAGTATCAAGCTGTAACAGTTTTTGAGTAGTTATATCAAAAATGAACTTTACAGAGCTTACCACGAATGTAAATTTGGTGGTACTTGACTTTTCAAATTTAATGTCGGAGATTGGCAGATCCAGTTCATTATAAGAATGGTGAGTTATTTTCCGTAACTCAGCTGCCATATAGCGACTATCGAACATCGGTCTTTTTAATCTAGTTGCAGCACTAACATAATAATAATTTTTGCCGGCAGAAGTTTTAAAAGAATACCAGAAAATATCATTGTTCCCGATCCAGTTTGGACTTACCTCCAGATCTCCAATTTTCGGTTTAAGGTTACCTTCCCAGAATTTTTCAGCAGCTTTAAAATTTGCCACCTGCCCGTTTAACAACAAAGAGCAACATAACAACGCAATAATAAATTGGAGGCGTTTCATAATTTTTTTATTATATTTTACTTTCAAATAAACGAAAAATATTTTGAATCAGGTGTGGGAAAATTCCTTTCCTGCCTTCAGCGCTTTAAGATTGGCTTCAACAATCTCCTCGCCTTTTCGTTTAAAAAGCTTTCTGATCGCAGTTTCAAGAGTTTCAAAAGGCATATCGATAAATGATGATGCAGCACCCAGAATGACCACGTTACCGGACCGGGTTGATCCACATTCTTTAGCTATTGAATCTGCATCAATTATAATATGATTTTTTATCTTTTTTATTTCTTTGATTATCTCAGCTACAGGCGGATAGTCAGGTATATTAATAAAAGGGTTAGAATTTGTTATCAGCCAGCCATTTTTTGATAACCATGGAAGATACCTTAAAGATTCCATTGGTTCAACAGATATTATCAGGTTGGCTTTACCATGCGGGATAAGATCAGAAGATACCGGCTTATCGGATAGTCTCAGGTGTGACTGTACGTCTCCCCCACGCTGACTCATTCCATGAACTTCAGATTGCTTAAGGAACAGTCTGTTATCAACAGCTGCCAATCCAATTATTGCAGCAATTGATAAAATCCCCTGTCCCCCTACTCCTGATAATATTATGTCGTTCCTCATTGCTTTTCAATTTTAGTTTATTTGCCTTATGATTCTGTTCTTTTTCTCCTGGTAGCTGTCTGAATACACTCACGTGGAGCAATTATTACTGATACTCCCTTATATTCTAACTCTTCCTTCATTACACGAACGTTTTCATCATGATTCTTACGCAGGGGTATAAGGACTTTCAGATGTTCAGGGACAACGCCAATGCCTGTACATATCTGTTCAAGCCGTCCGGTTGCCTGTGATTGTTGGCCACCAGTCATACCTGTAGTTGAATTATCAGATATTATGATAGTTACGTTTGAGTTTTTTACTACAGCATCGAGGAGTCCTGTCATACCTGAATGGGTAAAAGTTGAATCTCCAATTACAGCGACAGAGGGGTATAATCCGGCATCAGCGGCTCCTATAGCCATTGTTACCGATGCTCCCATATCTACACATGAATAAATAGCATTATAAGGAGGTAGTGCTGCCAGCGTATAACAGCCTATATCTGAGAATACGTGACCCGGACCGAAAGGTTTAACGGCTTCATTAAGCGAATTGAACATGTCAGCATGTCCGCAGCCCTTACAGAAAGAGGGTGGTCGGTTTTTGACCAGCGAAGGAATCTCCTTTCCGTAGCTTACCGGTAATCCAAGAGCCTTTGCTACAATAGCCGGATTAAGTTCTCCATCTCGTGGTACTGTACCGTCAAGCCTGCCATAGATTTTGAGACCATTATCCAGTATTCCTCTTAAAGCTTCCTCAACGATAGGTGCTCCCTCTTCCAGGATGAGAACCTCTCTGCACCGTCCTGTGATATCCCTGATAAGATCATTTTGAAATGGGTAGGTTGAAATTTTAAGAACAGGAAGATCACAAGCTGAACTATCGAAATTTTCCATCAGGTAGTTATATGCCAATCCACAGGCAATGACTCCAAGCTCCCTATTTCCAACATCATTAAATGTATTGTATTTTGAAAGTCTGATATCAAATCTTAATGATTCATATGTTGAGAGCAGAGCTTTATACTTTTTCCTGGCAAAAGATGGCAACAGAACAAACTGAAGAGGATCGGAAGGCAGCGATAGTTGTTTTTCAGGAAGGTTATTCTTCAGACTTACACTTGCCCTTGAATGAGCCAGGCGTGTTGTAATTCGGAGAAGTACCGGTAACCTGTATTTTTCAGATGCGTCAAAAGCATCAAATATCATTTCATAGGCTTCCTGCTGGTTTGAGGGCTCAAAACATGGCACAGAAGCGAATCTGGCATAGAATCTTGAATCCTGTTCATTCTGTGAAGAATGCATTGAGGGATCATCGGCCGTTACCACAACAAGCCCTCCATTAATACCTGTCATTGCAGCATTCATAAAACCATCAGCAGCTACATTCAGACCAACATGCTTCATTGCAACCATAGCTCTTTTACCTGCATACGACATTCCCAATGCTGCTTCCATAGCTGTCTTTTCATTAGAGGACCACTCCCGATGAATATTGCGTTTAGCAGCTTCACCCGATGATTGGATGTATTCCATTATTTCAGTTGATGGAGTTCCGGGATAAGCATACATACCGCTTAATCCAGCATTAATAGCAGCCTGTGCTATTGCTTCATCACCGAGTAATAATAATTTTTTCATATAATAAAATATATTTGGAAGATATAATTTTGGGTTGAATGAGTTGATCTTCGGCTACACTCAGATTTAAGGGTTTAAAAACGTAAATAATATTCATTCTAGTGTCATTATTTAAGTACTGTTTCAGCATGACTATTTAAGAAACAAATATTGAATTATTTTCCTTATATAAAAATGATGGATGATTCATTAGGTTTTTTGCCCGGTAAAATGACCAAATTAAGTCTATATAAGTTTATGGCGTTAAAATATAGTTAAATGTTTTACCGTTACATTCATAAATGCTTAATTTGCAGACACGAAATTAATAATAACCATCTCAAAAAAATTGCTGGTGCCTTTGAAAAGACTCATCATTTCTGCATTTCTTGCCTTTATATCACTATTATCTCTTAAAAGTCAGACTAATAGTCCTGAAAGATTTGTACAGGTAAGCGGGATAATCAGTGACGTCTTTTACAGACCGGTAGCAGGAGTAGCAGTAATTTCTAAAAAACTCAGGAGAGGCACGGCCAGCGAGTGGTCGGGTATTTATTCGATAACCAGTACTCCCGGCGACACTATTTATTTCAGAGCTTTAGGATTCAAAAGATATCATACTATTATTCCATTGGATTATACAGAGAGACATTGTATGGTAGATATTATGCTTGAAGCAGATACTATTCCTATTGAGGAGATAACTATCCTTCCATGGAAAAGTTATAATGAGTTTCTTAAAGATATCACCAAAGAGCGGCCTGTGGATCCGATAGTTGAGAATATGAATGAAAATATCGCTTCAATTTATGTTGCAATAGCAAATCAGACCAGTTATAAAATCTCGGCTGAAGCCGGATACAGATATGCCATGGAGCAGAATTTCAGCGCGTTATCAACGAAAAATCAATATCCTGTCAATAATCTCCTGAATCCGTTTGCCTGGGCAAAATTTGTTAATGGACTTAAAAACGGATTATTCAAAAATCAGAAATTTAACAAACCCGAGGTACCAAAAGTCAGGAAGAAAATCAAGCAAAAGAAAAATAAATAATCACTTCTTAACGATTTCAAAACGCAGGATTTGAGATTGAATTTTTAAAAGTAAACTCATTAACCGGTTTCCTTGGTCTTCTCTTCTCATCTCTTTTCATTAGTTCAGGGGAGAGGGAAGCCCCATTGCCAATATAACCAACAGCCATCATGGCTAGAGGTTCTATATCGTCAGGAAGCTTAAAATAATCTTTCACTTTTTCGATCGAGAAGCCGCCCATCTGGTGTACATAAATATCCATTGCCAATCCCTGCGTCAATAAATTTGCCACCGCCATACCGGTATCGTGAAAAGCATATCTGTTGGCTCTCCCGCTGGAAGCAAACTTTAACCTTGCCATACTTATTACAAGTGCATAAGCATTTTTAGCCCATACCCTGTTCGAATCGACCAGGAATTCCACATAATCATCAAAGACCTTTTTATCCTGTTGAGTGGAATGGAGGAAAATCCAGGGTTGTTCATTATTGCTGGAGGGAGCATGACCTGCAGCTTCAAACATTGCTTTTAGCTTATATTCTTCAACCGGAGCAGAGGAAAATGAGTAAGGACTCCACCTCTCCTTAATTATCTCGAGTATTAATTCTTTTTTCATAATTGACAATTAAAGGATTTAAATAGGCCAGTAAAAGTAATAATTTATAATTTCGCAATATATGAAAAGATATGAAGGGAGATTGGTAGGTATTCTTGGTACAATAATTATACATCTTATTGCAGCAATCGTATTTATGTCATTTCAGATGAAGTCATTACAGAGGGACTTTTCAGATGAATTTGCTGTGGAATTTGCACCTTCAGAAGAGAATGATGATAAACTGATTGAATTGCCTGCAACATCTATCGAAAAAATTTTACAGGGTGATGAGGAGATGCTAAATATTGCAAGAAACCTGGCAAATAAATCGGATGTTGATATAGATCCTGATGATTATATCGATATGGTAAAGGAGGAACTGATCAAGAGCGGAAAACTTGGATCAGACAATTATATAGATGAACAGAAGAAGTTAAAGAATGATGAGAAGCTCTCATATGAGAATGAAGAGGTGGCAAAAGACGGGAATGATGAACCAACGGAATCGCAGGAGATGGCTTCAAATTTCCAGGGTCCGACCCGTATTTTTTATGATCTGGCCGGACGTACTCACAGATATCTTCCAATTCCAATTTATAAATGCCAGGGATCCGGCAAAGTGGTACTTTCACTGGAAGTTAACCAGAAAGGAGTTGTTGAAAAGGCAGTGGTAATCCAAAAGGAGAGCACTACCACTGATCCATGCCTGCTTGAAACTGCAGTAAATACAGCCATGATTTCAAGGTTCAACTCTGATATCAAAGCTCCAAAAATCCAAACAGGGACCCTGACGTATCTTTTTGTGGCGCAATAATGGTGTTACGGTGCTACGGTGCGGCGGTGCGATGGTGCGATGGCACGAGGGTGCGATGATTGGTAGGATAGCACGACTTAGTTAAAACAGCAGGTTATCAGATGCGTATTGGTAGGGTCTGATAACATCAGGGGTATTGCGGTTTGCTTTTCTGTCGTTCACGAGCGGGCTGATAGTATGCGCTTTAAGATACTCTGAGGGACATGGTTTAAGGAGGCTATTGGTATCTTCCGGTGAGGTTGAAAGATCGAGCCATCTCGATTCTCCGGATTTTTCAAGAATAACAGGCATCCTTTTAGCTGAGTTATGAATTTCAGCCATAAGGTCATTGGCTTCAGTTGTAATTATCGAAAATGTATTATGAATCTCCCCGGTATTGGAATCTATCCATTCATCATACAACCCGGCTATTGATATTATCTCATTTTCAGAGTTATATATATACCATGGTATCTTTTCTTTGCCCTTATGCTGCCACTCAAAGAAACCCTTAACCGGAATTATACATCTTTTTGCCTTTAATGATACAGAAAAAGAGGGTTTCTGAGAAATACTCTCCGCCCTGGCATTAAAAGTTTTATATCGAATGATATTGGCGTCATCTATACTCCTCGTCCATGATGGGATCAGACCCCATTTTAAGAGATTGATTTTGTCTGGTGATCCGGAGCAGATGGCAGGAATGTCAGGGAGGCCAAAGGCATGGTAGTAGTAACTTGGCCTGTACTTGTCATGATCAATTAAGGTGGCATCATACCTGCTTTCCAGCTCCTCCTTAATAAGATTTACATTTACTGAAAAACACATGATTACAAGTTTGATGAATCAATCACAACCGGTTTTAAAGGTACAGGAAGTGAATAGTCAAAAAGGTCATCTTCCGGCAATGGTTTGATCTGGGATATTATTCTATACATCATATTATTGATATAGGAATATATTTCAGGTCCGTTCCATGCGCTTGAGTTAAAAAGGACAACCCATGATATTCCATCAGATTGTCTTTTCATCATTCCCGCACTTCCTGGAAATGATCCTGTCCTCCACCATGTTCCGTTATAGACTGTAGTCTTCCACCCCACAGGGGCAAAACCATTTTGGTTATCAGTCATGAATCTAATGCTTTCATCATCCAGAATATCAGGTCTCGTTTTGAAACCATCAACAGCCAACAACAAACGCATCAGATCCGGAGCTGTGGCAAGCCATGCGCCGGCACCTCCCAGTGCCCTGATATCATTCCCTCCATATGCTGGGGAAACCATTTCTCCGGTACCATATATAGAAGGTTTCAGCAAAACATCTGAAGGTTCGTAATATTTTACCTCGAAGGGTGCTTTTTCCGAAGGAAGGTTACCTGCTATAGTCATATCGTATATACCCAGGGGTTCAAAGATTGCCTCTTTGCAGTAATCTTCATATGACATACCTGATACTTTTTCGATTACCAGTCCAAGTATGCTATATCCAAGGTTTGAGTACGCTCGCCCTTTTCCGGGAGTGAAATGAAGTCTTTTATCAAGTGCAAATCTTACAATAGTTTTTGTACTGGCAGGTGGTTTTACCCCCATCTTCTCGGCAACAGTTATGGACATAAACATCTGATCTCCATATCTTTGAGACCAGCCTCCTTCATGACTTAAGAGATGGGCAACTGTTATACCATAAACTCTTTTGTCCTTTGGTTCACTGAAATACGGATCGTTGAGAATTCCATCCGGCCCAAATACTCTGTCATTTATTGATAATTTTCCCTCTTCCTGCAGTTTCATAATGGCAGTTGCTGTAACAAGCTTTGAAATGCTTGCAATCCTGAATTGATTATAGGGTTGAATTTCGGTCATTGATGTAGTATCAGAATATCCGAATCCTCTTGCAAAAAAGAGTTTGCCATCTTTTGCAATAGCTATGGATGCACCTGCAATCGACCATTTCCTTAAGAAAGAACTGACTGTTTTTTCAGCACTTTTAAATTCCCTGCCCGATGTATTACTATTTGTTAATCTGACATTTCCGGGAACAAGCTTATCAACAATGACCATATCGTTTTCAATAGCGCCGGGATTATAGCTTACAAGAGAAACCAACAAAGTGACCAGTAATATCTTTTTCTTTCTGCTCAAAGGATTATTCTTTTTCAGGTACAAAAATAAAAAGTATTCTTTTTTGCCCATGCAAGAATAGCATAAATCTTACAATAATGGGTTTAAAACAGAGTTTTTTGAATATAATTATTGCAGACCCTCCGGATTATTAATAAAATAAAGAATCAAAGAATTAACTTTGTGATATGTCATCAGTAAGGGTAATAATTCTAAGGATTTTTGTTCTCGCCGGCATCCTGTTAAATCCGTGCACTTTGAATGCACAATGGACATTAATAGACAGCCTGCTGGAAATCGGGGCAATTGAGATTGATACGTCAGAGTATATGCCGCTTTTTTACTCCGGAGCTCTTGACTATAACCTTATGATAGCTGCATCCCATGGTTATGCAGCCGAAGTCGAACGTTTGATAAAGATGGGTGCCGATGTAGATGGAAGAACGGATTCGGGAGCTACTCCACTGATTTTTGCAGTTACCTATAACAGAGTCGCAGCTGTAGGAGCGCTTATATATTTCCAGGCAGATCTGGATGTTGTTACAAACCGGGGTGAAACTCCGCTGCTCATTTCTGTTAAAAACAGGAATTTTGAGATCACAGAAGCACTTATTAGAGCCGGAGCCGATATAGATTTCGCAGACAGGCATGGAGCTACTCCGCTGCATTATGCCACCCTTTACGGATATCTGGATATTGTTGATCTTCTTTTATATTATAATGCCTCAATTGATACTAAATCAGAAGAGGGCAACACACCACTTCTGGTGTCGGTCTGGGCAGGATATGCCGATGTAGCTGATCTTTTAATACAGAATGGCGCCAATATGGAGGCAAGGGACAATGAAGGATTCACTCCCTTTCTAATGGCAGCTTTTTATGGAGACACTCTTTTGATGGATCTGTTGTATAAAAAGGGAGTAGATATATATGCTGTAAATAAATCCAATCATAATGCTTTAACCCTCTCCATTTTGGGTAATCACATTGAAGCAACTAAATTACTTTTCAGGATGGGAAACAAATGGTCTGACAGCAATGAAGCTATCAGCCCATATAGTGTTGCATCAAAATATCGCAGGAAAGAGGTGGTGAGGATACTGGAAGAAAATAACGTACCTGGAGGCTTAAAATATGAGATCGACGAGGTAGCTATTTCATTATCGACCCGGTTCAGCTTTCATGATCTTTATAGCGGGATGAGTTTTTCATTTAAAGAACCCTTTTTGAATGCAGGAATTACTTTAGGATGCGATACAAAATTATGGTATTCTAAAGTTCTGATGAAGAATGCTGAAAATTTGTATTATCAATATTTGGATAAGGGAAGTATTGCCTATGCAGGATTATTTAAGGATTTTGTATTAATTGATAGTCCTGACAGATTTAACTGTCTTTTTTCACCCTCCCTGCTGGCAGGTTATAGTTTTGGAAATAAATTAAAAGGGACACTCATTAGTCCGGAAAATAAGTTTTTGTTTATACCTGCCATTTCGTTCAAGTTTACCAGGATGAACTTTACCTTAAATGTTGGAGCAGAGTATTTAAAAACAGGCTATCTTCAAAACGGACCTGTATGGTTAAGATTAGGTTGTGCATATAACTATTTCTTCGACGATGTCAGAACAAGGGTTAAGAATATTAAGTGGTCCAAATAAACATGAATCGGGTTAATCGAATTTTTTATTTATTTTTCCTTCTTACTATTTTCTTCTCATGTGAAGAGCAGGGATTATTTGTAAAATGTCCCGATTGTACAGCAGAAGAACCTGAAACAGCAGAGCTGGAGATAAATTTTGACGTTGGTGTCTATACAATACCTTTTCCTATCAAAATATATGAAGGTAATCTGGAAGACAGTATACTTTACAAAACACTTGCAGGTGGAGGTACAAGAACCACTACTAAAGTGCCACTTAATAAAAAGTATACAGTAACAGCAACATATTATATAGCTGGCAGTTACTATGTTACAGTCGATTCTGCATATCCGAGAGTTACCTACACAAAAGATCAATGCGATGATCCTTGCTTTTTTGTATATGACAGGATTGTTGACCTCAGGTTGAAATATGGGAAATAAGTCAATGGGGTGACCAGGGGACTAAGGGACTAGAGAGACTTAGGGACTCAGAGTGTGTCGTTTCCTGATATAGGTTAACAAACGAAAGAAGAACTTCCGAATTAAGAAATCAGAATATACAAAAGTAGCAGAGGTTGTAACGATTTAACAAGTAACCAGCAACGAGCAACGAGCAACAAGCACCCGGCAACCATTATTCTATGAAGACGGGTATTTAAAGAGGGGAACCCCCTTCAGTCCTTTCTCCTTTATCATCTGAACCTCATCCTGACTAAGAGGAGTGAGTCTGTCTGATACATTGAGTGCAGTTTTAAAGAGAGCAGCTTCTCCAGGAGGAATGGCAGCGGTAACCGGATGAGACAGAGTGAAGCGCAGCCCCATCCTTATATCTTCCTGATCAGTAAGTGGTTCATACCAGCACTTGGAATATTTTGACCGATCGGAGCCATCCGGCCATGGTCCCCTGGCCATTGCTTTAAGAGCGAGTATGCCCATCTTCTTTTCCTTAGCCCTGGCCAACACCTGCGGACCAAAATTTCCGGTATGCCAGGTAGTAAAATTAACCGGGAAGAGGATTGTATCGAAATTGAATCCATCCATCAGTGCCAAAGCTGCTTCAACAGAATGTGCAGAGAATCCAAGGAATCGTATTTTCCCCTCCTTTCTGGCCTCAATAAAGGTTTCCAGCGCTCCACCAGGGCCAAGAATTGTCTCAACATCTGCAAGTGATGTAACTGCATGGAGCTGATAAAGATCGAGATGATCTGTTTTAAGTCTCCTTAACGACTGTTCCAGTTCATCTCTTGCTCCCTGCTTTTTCCTTTCTCCCGTTTTGCAGGCCAGGAAGACACTCTTCCGGTATGGTTCCAGGGCAGGCCCAAGCTTCATCTCCGCATCACCATATGAAGGGGCCACATCGAAGTAGTTAATTCCTGAGTCTATTGCCAGTTTTACAAGTCCGGAAGCCTCTTCCGTGGTGGCATCCTTAACAACAATCCCGCCAAATCCGATCATTGAAAGCATCTCCCCTGTCTTGCCCAGTGACCGTTTTTCGATCTTGCCAGGGTATGATTCTCTTGCTATTCCTGAAAGATCAGGAGGAAAAAGGCTCATTACAGGAGCTATAACTGCTGTTGTCTTTATAAAATCACGTCTCTTCATAACATTGCAACTTGTATTACGTAACTATCATAATTGTTAAGATACGAAATTTTCCTGAAAAAATGAAATTTATTGCAGGTTTATCTCTTCCAATCTGATTCTGCTACCGCTATTTTAGAGTCAGCTGTGCCATAATAGAGCAACCACCTGCCTTTGAAATAAGCTAATCCCTCAACAAAGCAAACATTATTAACCTGGCCTTCAATTTCAAAAGGCTGGTCAGGAGTAATAAACCACTTATCCAACCTGTTTATCACTTTGGATGGGTCATTTTTATCTGTTATTATCTGTCCGGCAGCATATGCTCCGGGCGCCAGGTTTCCATCGCCGTACAAAGGGCTGTTTTTACTGTTATAAATAAAGAGGATGCCAGGTTCTGTAATAATCGCCGGCGGACCCGGTTCGACCAATTCACTGTCAAACTTGCCTTCCCTGGTTGAAAACAGGATCTTAAATGACTTCGTGTAGCGTCTCATCGTATCTAATTTCATTTTATCCGGATCTGTTTCCAACAAAGGTGTCCAGTCAACCAGGTTTTTTGAGGTAGCCATATAGATATTTGATTCTCCCCAGTACATCCAGTATTCACCATTGATCATCGTAGCTACAAGTTTTCCGTTTTTCTCAGAACATATTACTGATCCCGATTTTGACCACATATCGACATACTCGTTCCCGGCTTTCTGAAATACTGACCCATACTTAGTCCACCTCCTTAAGTCCTTCGAAGTTGCAATAAAGAGCCGGGCCTTATCTCCATCATAAGCGGTATATGTCATATAGTAAGTTCCATCAGCATCTTCAACTATCCGTGGATCCTCACAACCACCTTCCCATTCATACTTGAAACATTGATCATTATCCGGGAAGAGGACAGGTTTATCCTGCCTGTTAAGATGATAACCATCAAGAGTATAGGCAAGTCCGATCCGGGATGTGCCATTATATTTCCCTATTGTATCTTCAGCACGGTAAAGCAGAAAAAGGGTATCGCCCTTTACCACACTTGCCGGGTTAAAGACATCCTTTTCCTCCCATCTGACGGTATCTTTACGTACCGGGCAGTAGAATCCGGTGCTTGCAATGGGTAACAATACAGGGTTTACCTGCAGGTTCTTGGTGAATGGAGTTAAAAAATCAGTCTCCTGCTCTGAAGGAGTATTTGTACAATTTACTAACAACAGAACGGTTAGTGTGAAAATAATAACAGTAAATTTTTTCATAAACTCATTTTAATAGCATATACTCTAATTAATTATTCAAAATTAGGAATATTATAAATCGCTACAAGCTAATTCTAAACCTTTCTTCCGAATTAGATACTCAAGTTAAGTTATTTCAGTATCCCATAACATTTAGTTAATTATTATCCTCGTATGTAAATCCGGTTTAACCACGGAGTCGCACGGAGTATTCACTGAGTAACACTGCTTTAGACAATTAATTGTGATTTAGGAAAAGTGGTGTCATATAGAAAAATTGTTTTATTTTTATGGACATTTCAAATTTCTTATCAAATGGGAAGAAGTTGGCTGATCGTTTTTGTTTTATCTCTTGTTTTATCATGCATAAATGATATTAACAATAAAGGTTCCGGAAACACAAGTAAAAAGGAGGTGATGGATCTGGCTGTAAAATATGCCAGTGAAAAATTCAAAGAAGCAAAAATCTCAATTGCGCCAGATGGTATAATTACTGTTACTGAAGGTCAGATTATCCTTGTTACACCTGCTGAAAATCGATTAAAATATATTGTTGACCCGGCGGAAATTACAAGAGGACTGATTGATGATGATTCAGATGAAGACGCAATAATTACTCTCTACTCTTTAAAAGGACAATATTTTGAAACCCCAGAACATCTGATACTTATTAAATATGTTGGCAAACTTATGCTAAACAGGGTAATAGAATCAGATATGAAGATATTGAATATTAAAAACAGAGTGATAACAGCGGAGGTTTTCAGCCACTCTCTTAATAATCCTTTGCATGACTGTGCAGAATGTAAAGAAATTGTAAAATATCGATTTCAAACAGGCGATCTGATCAGATTTGAATGAAATCAGATATTATCGATTCTGTACTATTTTTCCATTACTAAAGTCAATCTGCTTCTTTTGTTTGCTTCCATGCCCCTGATTGATCCATAAAGCCAGTTTGAGGAAGCTGACTCCCAAACAAAGCCCTGAGAAGATACTCCATTGAGCATGGAATAGGCACCAACTAAAAGAGTTTCAATTCCTTTTTCGTTTGCCAGCACGAATTGACTCATATCTCCTGCCGGCTTGATATCAAGGAATTCTTTCCTGCATGAAAAGTGCATTCCGAATAACAACAGGATCATAATTGATAATACGTACTTCCTTTTTACTATATATCCTCCTATTATTAACAATCATTGAGAATTCTTTTAACTCATTTCTTAATATGTTCAAAAACTTCGGTTTTTGCCCTGTTAATACCTGCAACCACAAGTGAAGTATCACCCTTAAAATAAAGCAGTGATTCTACCATCCCCTGCAGCAGGATACCGCTCTGAGCGGGAGTCAGAACTTCAAAAGAAGCCCTACCATCCTCTTTACCGGCACCTCTATTCAATAAAAGTATCCCTTTATTTGCATCATAGTAACCTGTTGCTATATCGTAAGTGTAGTCATTTCCTCCAATCAGCACATCAGGCCAGCCATCGCCATTAAAGTCATCTACTATCATTTTTTTGATCGGCGAAACCTGCGTGAGTTTTGGCAGCTTTTCCCATTTGAAGCCACTTTTATAATTCCACAGGATGTAACTGGATGTTGTATTTACCTCTAATCTGAATTCCAGTCGTTTCAATATGTCTTCACTGAACATATCTGTAGTACCTGAATAGCTGAAAGTAGCATAGTCCTGATATTTTTTTTGAAAGAATGATGATTGAGCCCAAAGCTCATCGAGGTAATTAATCGGGTATTCTTTCATAATACCATTCTGATCTTTCCAATAAGCCGTTGAAACAGGATCGACAATCCCATCCATATCCAGATCAATGGCATAAAGGGTTAATGGATATTGCTCACTAACATCGAAGCGGTTATTTTCGCCAAGATTTCCAACAAGATAATCGACATATCCATTCCTGTCAAAATCTCCTGAAACAAGTGAATACCAAATTCCTTGTTTTTCTTCCAGTGCAGTAATCTCCTGGCGAACCAGTTCTTTCCCGTTCATATTCTTCAGAATCAGGAGGGAATTCCAGTCTCTTGCCACCAGCAGGTCTTCCCATCCATCATTGTCATAATCAGTCCACACCGCATCAGTAACCATTCCGAGGTTAAGTCGGGAAGCTGAATCGACATTAAGTATACCTTTTCTGTTATGAATAAGCCAGGAGTGGTTTGCATAGGGGTACATAGCTTTCTTGACCCTCGATCCGACAAAAAGATCAACAGAGCCATCATGATCATAGTCGAAAGGTCGTATAACTGATGCAGGAAACGGCGGAATAGGGAGTGATTTCCTCGTATATTTTCCATTCTGGTTTTCGTACAGATAATGCTGGTAATCGCTCTCATTTTTGTTTTCATACCCCCCAGCAACTGCAACAACATCATTATCCCCATCTCTATCAATATCCAGGATAGCCAGGTCGGCTTCAGAAAATTCCTTTTTCGTTGTCAATCCTTCAAATAAAGCTTCCTCAAACCTGTTACCTTTCCGGAGAAGCACGGTAGTAGGCAATTTATTTGTAGAACCTATTATAATATCAGCCTTCCCATCGCTATTAATATCCCCCCGAGACATTCGTGGTCCAATCTGAGAAAATTTATGCGGGATAATGGGCTGGTCGTAAAAGAAATCCATATAATCTGCCTGCTCGTGCAGATAATTTACCACCTTTTCCTTTCTGGTAAATAATAAGGTATTACTTAACAGATTGTTCTTTTCCCTATTTTTTTTACCAGAAGTTAATTCGTCTATTTCAAGTGTCTGACCGGACATAATGTTTTTCACAAGTGATACGCTGCCATTCCCTGGCCATGTAACTCTTATAGAATCAATGGAAATTTCATCTGACAGGCCAAAGTGAATAACGGGGTCAACTGAAGAGGCATATCCCCTTGATAAAAACTGTTCAATAAACTGGTATTTTCCATTGGCCCATAGCTCAACCTTCGCTCCGATGGCCATAGTATTCCCATCTTTTCCTTTAAGTTTTATTCTGATATAATTTGCATTTTTCTTTAGACGTTCAATTGTGGTATTCTTTAAAATAAATGCATTATCATTAATATTATTTACGACATAATCAAGATCACCGTCATTATCCAGATCGACAAAAGAGGCACCGTATGAGTAAGTAGGGATCTGGGGCAGCCAGTCAGTTTTTTTGGTAAAATTGAGATCTCCCATGTTCTCAAAGGCAAAATTTGGAATCTTCTGAGCCGGGGCCATGTCAATAAGAACATCATTTGAGGCATAATTACCGATAGCTTTAACTTTCATCATGGTCCAGTCCTTATCAGTCAGATCCCTGGGATAACCATTCGTTATTAACAGGTCTTTATCACCATCATTATCAAAATCAGCAAACAGAGGCGACCATGTCCAGTTAGTCTGGTAAATACCGGCCATCTGACCAATTTCACTATATGGGAGCATCTCTCCATTCAGGAATCCGTTATGAACATGCAGCATATTCCTAAGATACTGGTGTTCATATCCGAAGTTATCCTCCAGAACATAAAATATATAACTGAAACCGTTGATTGTCTGCTTTTTTCTAAAATAGTCCTCAGGCATCATATCCAGGGCAAAAATATCGGGGTTCCCATCATTGTTTACATCAGCCATATCATCTCCCATCGAAGATTTTGACTGATACGACAGATATTTTCTGATTTCATTCCGGAAAGTTCCGTCACCCTGATTGATATATAAGAGATCATTTGAATTATAATCGTTTGAAACGTAGATATCAGGATAACCATCTTTATTCACATCTCCTATCGCCAGACCAAGTCCAAATCCTTCATAAACAATACCGGCCTTTATTGTTACATCGCTAAAAGTACCGTTACCATTATTATGATAAAGTTTGTCATTATTAAGGGCACTCCCATCGTTTATTTTTGCACGGTATGAGGTATTCATCCTCTGACCAACTGTATTGTTCAAAATATACAGATCGAGATATCCATCGTTGTCATAGTCAAAAAATGCTGCATCTACTGAATGACCATCATCGGCAATCCCGTATTTTTCAGCCAACTCAGTAAAGGTTGGGTCATTGCCATTTTCATTACCATTGTTTACCCATAACCTGTTTTTCCGCTTTAAGGTATTTTCATTTGCAGTTGATGTAAGGTAAACATCGGGCCATCCATCGCTATTAATATCAACTATTGTTACACTACTGTACCACTGATCGCTCGTAAGCCCGTCAAAATCTGATGTGATATCCTTAAACTTAAAATTGCCTTTATTCAGATAGATCCTTGTGGAAACCTGGTTTCCGGCAAAAACCAGGTCCTGTAATCCGTCATTATTCAGGTCTCCAACCCCAACACCGGCACCGTTATATATATATTCATAAATCATTACATTAAGAGAGTCTGATTCAGTTATTGTGTTTATAAAATCTATCCCTGTTCGTCCTGAATCCATTAACTGGAATTTAGGCGATCTGGAACATGAAAAAAGGAGCACAGGGCATAATATCAAGAGGACTCTATTCATAGGATATGTAAATTAACAGGATTGTTATTTCATAAGAATGTAAATTTAAAAAAAAAGTGGACTACCGGCACCGGCAGTCCACTTTGAAGTGATTAAAAATTAGAATTATTATCTGTTCTGAATTAATTTTCCATTACTCAGGTCGATCTGACGTTGTGGTATCGGGAATGTAACATCTTCTGCTCCGACTGTATTGCTGCCATACAAAGCATTACCCCATGGCATAGTTTTTTCATAAGTAAGAGCCCTGTTTAGTTCCGTGACTGTATTTCCCCACCTGTTCAGGTCGAACCACCTGTGGCCTTCCTGACCAAGTTCCAGTTTTCTCTCCATCCGAAGTGCAAGACGTGCATTCGCCTGAGTATCGAAAGGAGCACCGGATGCAGGATATTGGTTGATTACGTAGTTAGCAGCATTGGTTGTACCATCTGCCTCCTTTACAAAGCCGGCAGGATTAGCTGCCCTGGCACGTATAAGATTGACATTTGTACGTGCACCGGCAAGGTCTCCTGTTTCAATCTGGCATTCAGCAATCATCAGAAGTATATCTGCATAACGTATCATACGATATCCATTTGCTGTATATCCTGATGTCCAGTTACCAACTTCAGTATATTGGCCTTCCTGCGATTTCTTATAAACCTGTTTTTTAGGACTGTAAGGGCCTGAATAAGTCTGGTCACGGATCCAGTCTGCTCCCGTGTGTGGTCCCCAATCCCAGTAAGGAATTCCCCTTCTTCCTACTGACCAGTCCAGTCTTGGATCAAGCGGGCCGGCGTCCTCAACGAAAGGAGAGGCTATAGCTACACCCTGGTCGCTTATAACCGGATTGGAATTATAGGAGAAGTCAAGTAGTGGTAATCCACCAGATGTTCTGAATGAATTCACAAATTCCTGTGTTGGATTGAAGAATCCGCAGCATCCGCCTGGAGATCCACCACTTTTATACGGGAAATTCAGAACTTCGCCCCATCCTGCATTCCATGCTCCGGATCCATCATTTACAGAATACTGAACAGTATATACAGCTTCAATACCGTTTCGGTTTGCAATATCAAATATCTCCCCATAAGTTGTAGCAAGCCCGATTGCTGACCCGTCAGCCTTTGTACCACCTTTGGCAGCGGTAAGCAGTGTAAGTGCTCCTGCGTTGTCATTGTTCATCTGCATCATAGCTTTTGCGAGAAGAACCTGGCATACAGTTTTATTAAACTTACCAACAGCATCCATATCAGTCGGTAATTTTGTCCCTTCAGTCAGGTCGGCAATGATCTGTGCACTTATATCAGCATCGTTTGTAACCACTTTAACATCGGTTTTTTCATCAATATAGGGTACATTTTTCCACATTCTCCATGCTTCAAAATGATACCATCCGCGAAGTGCCCTTGCCTGTTGAACATATAAATCTGCTGCAGCCTGATCAATTTTGCCGGCAGCCAGCGAAGAAGCGGTTACCATTATAACACTGTTACATCTTGAAATAGATTCATAGACAGCCCTCCATTTTGTATTAAGATATGGATTTGTTGATGTCTCGCTAAAAGTTTGCAAAGGATTAATATCAGGCTGGTCACCTGAATCAGTACCTTTATTTGCTTCCAATCCTCGTATGGAGCCATACACCCAGTTAGAAGAGGCTGCCTCCCACCCAAATTGTGAAGAGACCCCATCGAGCATCGAGTAGGCACCGACCAACAGGGCATCGATACCTTTAGTATTTCCCAATAAACTCTCGTCCAGGCTACCTGCCGGTTTGATATCGAGAAATTCCTCCTTGCATGAACCAAATGTTCCGATTACACCAAGGATTAAGAGTAGTATGATATACTTCTTTTTCATATTATAATATTATTTATAATTAAAAATTAACATTTAGTCCAAAAAGGAACTGCTTGACAAGCGGATAGTTACCTGAATCAATTCCAAAGTTTGTGTCACTACCGCCAAGCTCAGGATCAAGACCGGAATACTTAGTTGAGGTCAGCAGATTAACTCCCTGAATATAAACTCTGAGGGATTTAATGTTGATCTTACTCATAACATCAGCTGGTATAGTATAACCTAATTGCAGGTTTTTCAACCTCAGATACGATCCATTCTCAACATAAAAACTGCAAGACTGAGTGTTGGTTGAGAAATTGGATGTGTTGGTTGCTTTTGGGACTCTTGCCCCGGGATTTGAAGGAGTCCAGCTGTCATTAAGCAGATCTGTGCTCTTCTGTCCCTGGAATGATGGCCAGAAATCTATCCACCATGAGTTCCAGTTAAAAATATCATTTCCCTGTGAGCCATAGATAAATGCTGTAAGGTCAAAATCCTTATAGCTAAATGCAAGATTCAATCCGTAGGTGAATTTCGGGTTCGGGTTACCAATGAATTTCCTGTCGGCCGGAGTAATTTCACCGTCACCATCAGTATCAGCAAATCTGAAAAATCCCTCTTCAGCTCCGTCCTGAGTGGCCGCTTCACTTACTTCTGCAGCAGACTGGAACAAACCTACAACCTCGTAACCGAAGAATGATGACATGGGATGTCCTTCCATGTTCCTTGCAAAGGAACCGATCCTTGAACCTCCCGAATCAAAGAATTTAACTCCTTCGGCTATTTTTTCAATATTGTTATTATAGGTTGTTAAAACGGCGCTTCCGTCAAATCCAAGATCGCCCCATTTGTTAGCGAATGTAAACTCCATATCGAGTCCTGTATTTGACATGGATGCAACGTTTACATAAGGAGCGCTTGCTGAACCTGCGATTCCGGGTAATTCAAGATTGAACAGGAGATCCTCAGTCTGCTTTGAATACCAGTCAAACTTGATCCCAAATTTATTGTCGAGCATACTGGCTTCAAAACCGATGTTTGTGGTAATGTTTGTTTCCCACTTGGCATTCGGGTTACCTATTCGAGTCGGGCGGAACCCTTGTACAGATCCTGTGAATGATCCGTTTATGTCGTAAAATGATGAACTCTGGTCACCTCCGTAGTTGAAGAACTGGTTCTGTGGGGAAACGGCAAGCTGGTTACCCATAGTACCGTAGGAACCCCTTAATTTCAGGTCATTTATAAAGCTTATTCCCTGGAAGAATGATTCATCGCTAACACGCCAGCCTGCCGAGAAAGATGGGAAGACACCATAACGGGTGTCCGGACCGAACCTTGAGGAGCCATCACGACGAACAGTGGCGCTTAAGAGATACTTATCCATCAATGCATAATCAGCTCTGATGAACTGCGATACCAGAGAGGTCGGAGTATTCAGACTTGAATTAGCATTGAGGAGGTTAGCACCATTATTCAATGTGCGATAAAGAACATCATCACTGTAATACCCCCCACGTTGGCCTTCCTGGCTACGTCCTATACCATACTTCACAGCCTCATATCCAGCAACTGCAAGAATTTTGTGCTGACCAAAGGTTTTATCAAGAGTTAGTGCGTTTGTCCACACCCAGTCAGTACCGTACCATGCCCCTTCACCAAAAGTCTGCGTAGAATTATTTTCTGAATTCTCGTATGTTTTATACCCATAGTAGTAATAATACCCATTATTAAAAGTACCTCCAAGTGTCGATTTAAGGCTCAAGCCCTGCATGATCTTTACATCAACAAATGCACTCCCTATAAGGCGCATTTCCCAGTTATTGTTGTCCTTGTTCCTTGTAAGATCGGCTACAACGTTTGAGTTATTTCCTAACCTTGCTGCAAGTCCCGTGCCACCCCAGTCTCCCGGGATATAATCGTGAGCTAACCCAGTAACCGAAGTGGTCATCAAAACAGGTATAATAGGCTGTGACCTGTATGAACCCATCTGGATGGGACTTCCCTCCTCAAGGTTTCCAACTCCATGCCTCGTGCGATAGGCCATTGTCAGGTTTTCTCCAAATTTAACCTTGTTTTTCAGGAAGTTGAATTCTGAGTTGAACCTTGCTGTATATTTATTAGCATCGGTATGTATAACAATCCCTTCTTCTCTGAGAATACCAATTGCGGCGAAGAATTTAGCATTATCGTTACCCCCTGAAAGAGAGAGGTCGTGATTTGACTTAACGGCAGGAGAGGTGAATTCCTTGTACCAGTTTGTGTTTGCAGCCCATGAAGGTAAAGAAGGGCTGGAAGCTGAAGAAGGCCCGTAAATCGGGTGGGTCTCCACTGTTCCGTCATTGTCATAAACAAGCCATTGAAGGTCAGCATAGCCCTTTGTATCTAACAGGTTTTCAGGCCCGTTACCCGGATTCAGTGTGCCATAGTACATGCTATAGTTTACTTTAGTTCCCGAGCTCCCTTTTTTGGTAGATACAATAATAACACCGTTTGATGCCCTTGATCCATAGATAGAAGCGGCGCCGGCATCCTTAAGAACGGAAATTGATTCAATGTCATTCGGGTTTAAGGATGAAATATCCTGCGTGGGAACGCCATCAACGATATACAAAGGATCATTGTTCTGAAAGGAACTGAATCCCCTGATCCTTACCTTTGATGTTTCTCCCGGACGCCCGTCACCAATGACTGTAACACCTGAAGTACGTCCCTGCAGAGAGTTACTAACATTACCTGTAGGTACTGCAGTTAGTTTCGCTGGTTCTACCACACCTACAGAGCCTGTTAAATCCCTCCGTCTCTGGGATGAGTATCCGGTGACAACCACCTCCTGGAGGGATGTAATATCCTCCTCAAGAACAACGTTGATAGTAGTCTGCGCACCGACAGCCACATCTTTGGTTGTATAACCAACAGATGAAAATACAAGTACAGCAGACGGACCCGGTACACTTATTGAGAAGCTACCATCAACGCCGGTGATAGCCCCGATGACGGTCCCCTGGACCACCACGTTTACACCCGGAATGCCTTCTCCGTCAACGGAAGAAACCTTACCGGTAACAGTCCTTTCCTGGGCGGATAATATGCCCACGGATAGGACCATGCCAAACATAAACAGCGTAATGCGCCGTACATTGGTTAAGATTTGCATAGTCAGTAGTTTTTTAACAAGTTAGATAATTAGGGTTAATTTATTAAGTTTGAATACACCCGATTCTACTTACAGGTATACTAGAAGCGAAGTTATGAAGAAAAATTTCATATTCAAAAGAGAAAACTTTGTCGGCAATACTAAATTCTTAGACAAGCAGACAGAAACACACTCTAATCTATTGTGTATTTGATTTTTACAGAATGAATATGCAAAAAATCACCTGACGCAATTTAGACACAATCCAAATAAAAATAGTATATATTTGATCAATATCTGTAAAATATAAGGCAAATAAACAAGGAGGTTGTTATTTAAGTATCTGTAATATCTGAAGACTCCCGTTATTAACTGCAACCACAAGATAATGTTTCCCGGATACCTCAATAGGTAGTATCCTCCTTGCATCCCCTTTAAGGTGAAGGGTGCTTTCCGAAGGGTTCGATCCATTAAACCCATTTGCTGTCCCGGACAGGTACCAGCCATAATTCGCATCATACCGTCCATATGAGGGTCTTACTGAATTATCGTTTCCAATCAAAACCAGGTCCGGATTTCCATCAAGGTCAAGATCGCGGATCAGGATATCATGGACAGGTGAAAACTGGGCTATTATGGGAAGTTTACTTATCCTGAAAGTGCCGTCCCCGTTATTCAGAAAAACAGAACTTTCGAACAAATCTGCTTTTTTCACGATTGAATGGTCAATAGCTTCCTTGCCAAAGATATCCTTCGCTGTTCTTCCTCCGAAATCAGAATAATCAGGATATTTTTTCCCTAATCCGCTTATCTGACCTGCAAGTTCATCCAACGAAGCAACAGGGTAACTGATACCATTATTATAGGAACAGATCACCTGATCAAGTGTTCCATTGTTGTCAAAATCATTCAGATACATTTCAACCGGTTCCAGCACAGAAGCCTTAAGCAACGAATTGAGCCCCAGATTTCCCCCAATCAGGTCCAAATCACCATCGCCGTCGATATCAGCAGTATGGATGCAATTCCACCATCCCGATGTTTCATCGAGACCGGCACTGTCAGTCACATCAGAAAAATAACCCTCATCATTTCTTAATACAGTAACTTTCATCCATTCACCAACAACAATCAGATCGAGGTCACCGTCTTTATCATAATCAATCCATTCTGGGTCAGTTACCATACCTAAATTTTTCAGGCCCTTCATTCTGAAATCAGTAACATCCCTGAAATAACCGTTCCCATCGTTCTCAAGAAGCATCTGATCAGGCGATAATCCATATGCTCCCGGTAATGAACGGGACCCCACAAAAAGATCTATGTCATTATCATTATCAAAATCACATGGTGCAACACAGGAACCATTATTAGCAGTATATGGCAATGATCCAAGATTACCAGGTGTAAGTCCTTCTTTTCCATCGTTTATCATCAAAATGTCATCCAGTAAAGGATTTCCAGGAGGAAACTCATTACCCCCACGTACAATATAGAGATCGAGATCACCATCGTTATCAGCATCAAAAAAAGCAGCATCTACATCCTCTGTGTATCTATCCATATTAAAGACAGGTACATTTAATGAAGTGAATTTCCCATCTCTCTCCTGGATAAAAACAGATGCTGCCTCCCCTTTTGGCCCTCCGACAAACAGGTCTTCCAACCCATCACTATTGATATCACCAACAGCAATAGCTGGCCCCTCCGAAGAGAGACTATGAGGAATCAGCTTTTCTCGATTGAAATCAACATATGCATCCTCCTTATGGCTGTATTCAAGTCCCGGGATACGGGTCACCGAGAACAATTTCTCATTCTCCTGCTTATCTGCATTTAATACTGGTTTCCCGGCACCTGACATCTCAAAAGTGATCGAAGTATCAACCGGAACATCCTTTATTATTTGTTCTGACAGATCAGGCCAACGTATAATAACAGAATCGATAACCCCGGATTTACCCAACCCAAAATGTAATACATCGGATGTTGAAGACATAAATCCCCTTGTTAAAAACTGCTCAGCAAGCTGTTTTACTCCATCGGAGAACAATACAACTCTGGCACCTATTGCCCTGGTATTCAGGCTATTTCCTTTTAGTTTAACTAAGAGGAAATGATTTCCTGTCAATGATTCAGAATTGTTCCTGAGCAGATATGCATTCTCATTTATATTATTTACTATAAGGTCCAGATCACCATCATTATCGAGATCGGCATATGCTGATCCGTTCGAATACGATCGCGTATTAAAGCCCCAGTCCATTGCCTTATTGGTGAATGTCAGATCGCGGTTATTTCTGAATATGAAATTTACATTCGGATACAGCGGCATTTTGTCATACAACTCTTTGTCAGTGAGCAGGCTGTTATCCTTTGTGGAAAAATATCTGTTCCCTCCTGTTAAAAACCTGATATAATCCAGATCATTGGCTCTCCTGTATATTCCATTGGTAATGAAAAGATCCTTCCATCCATCGTTATCGACGTCGCATAAAAGAGGCGACCAGCTCCAGTCGGTAGAATATATTCCGGCTAAGCGGCCGATTTCACTGAACATTCCGTTTCCCAGGTTGAGTTGCAGTGTATTACGCACAAACTGATAATAATAACCGAATTCCAGCTTTATTTCAGAGAGTTCATAATCATCTTCCCCTCCCGATTGTTTCCGGATTTTTTCATTATCAGGCAGCATATCCAGCACTACAACATCAAGAAGGCCATCGTTGTTTATATCTCCGACATCATTGCCCATTGAGGATCTGCTGGTATGGGCAAAGTAATCTGTCAGCTTTTCTGAAAAAGTACCATTTCCATTATTGATATATAAATAGTCATTTTCGTGAAAATCATTCGATACAAAAATATCAGGGTAACCATCATTATTAATGTCACAGATATTTACTCCCAAACCATATCCAATCTGACTGCTGAATATGCCCGATTCACGTGTTACATTGGTAAAGAACCTTTTTTCCTGTTTTTCATCATTTCTGTATAACCTGTCACCAGCCAGGGTATCCTCTTCATGACGAAGCACTACGTTTCCATAGCTTCTCGATGTATGTACAGAATGATTCAGCAGATACATATCAAGATCTCCATCCATATCATAATCGAAAAATGCAGCCTGTGTTGAGAATCCCTGAAAATCAAGGCCATAATCATGTGCTTCCTCTTTAAAAGTAAGGTCACCCTGATTAATAAATAATTGGTTTCGTCCCTGAAGAGTTTTATACTTCCCGACCTGACAGACATAAATATCCAGGTATCCATCACCATTTACATCTGCCATAGTAACACCGGTCTTCCAGTCACCATCTCCGGAAACACCTGCTGAAGAGGTAATATCCTCAAATACCAGGTTCCCTTTATTCAGAAATAGTTTATCAGGATTTTGATTTGAAGTGAAATAGAGGTCAATGAGTCCGTCGTTATTGATATCACCGGCAGCGACACCTGCACCATTATTGAAATAAAGATATTGAATGATATTAAATTCCGCGGTTTCAGTCAGTTGATTTATGAAATCAATATGTGTTTCAGAGGGGGATAATAGTGTAAACAAAGCATCTTCATTTTTTTTCTCATGAGTGCAGGAGAAAAACAAAAGAGGAAGTAGCAGGATCAGAATTGAATTTCTCATAACTCAGTTTCATTTTCCTGAAACTTTAAAAATCTGCAGAGGATCGTTGCTTCGCGACAGAACCAAAATCTTTCCATTCCTGGTAGTAACTTCCAAAATATCCCTGATCTCACCTTCAAGATGAAAGCCGGATTCTCTTGAAGCGATATAACTAAAACCACCCTTACCATCACCTGACAGGAAAGCACCATAACTGGCATCATACCGGCCAACTTCAGGTTTTACATTATAAAGATTGCCTCCCAGAAGAATATCCGGTTTACCATCACCATTATAATCACCTACATCTGCAGCATAAACCGGTGAAAACTGTACTTCCACAGGTAAAGGTTTCCTGGCGAAACTTCCCGATCCATCATTCAGGAATAATGATGTTTCAAGGAGAAAGGCATCGAGATGAATAGAATTCTTTAGTTGTTCAGATGAAAACATATCTGTTATCCGTTGATCTTTATAAGTTTCATAGTTAGGGTACTTTTGCTCTAACCCAGGTATTTGTCTGGTCAGATCATGCTTTAATGCCAGTGGAAACGAATTATCGCCATCATAAGTACAAATTATTTGTTCAATTGTGCCATTCAGGTCAAAATCGTTCACATAAATACTGACAGGTTTATCGGGTGTTGCTTTAAATCTTGAGTTCAATCCATGGTTTCCGGCAATAAAATCGACATCTCCATCCGCGTCAAAATCCCCGGCAGCCAGGCAATTCCACCACCCGGTGGTTTTTTCTGTGCCAAAAGCCCCCTTTTTTTCTTTAAATATTCCATTTTCGTTAATAATTACTTTTAATGGCATCCAGTCTCCGGCAAGGATAATATCTTTATCTCTATCATTATCAACATCTTTCCACAACATATCCCTGATCATTCCAACATTCTGAAGTTCAGGGGCGATGAGAGAGGTTACATCTTTGAAATTCCCTTTTCCGTCATTTTCAAGCAGGTATCCGTTCACAGGGACCCCATATAAAAATGGCTTCAGACGCTGACCAACAAATAACTCCATCACTCCGTCATTATCAAAATCCTCTGCTCTGACACATGATGTGCTTTCATATTTCCCTGCAGGAAGAACCTGATCTGATTTTACAAATTGTCCATTTCCATTGTTTACATAAAAACGATCGCTTAAAGCAGATGAACTTTCAGGAAATTCATTGCCTCCGCAGGCTACATACAGGTCCATATCTCCATCTCCATCTGCGTCGAACATGGCACAATCCACGTCCTCGGATATCTTATCTGCTTCAAACAACTGTTTATCAATCGATTCAAATGTTCCGTTTTCTTTCTGAAGCATTAAGGCTCCGGGTTCATCTTTTGCGCCACCGATAAAGACATCTTCCAGCCCGTCGCCATTTACATCTCCCTTGCACATTCGTGGTCCTTCGGTCGAAAGCATCTGGTAGAGCAACGGATCTCTCTCAAAATCATTGAAATCATTCTCAATATGAACAAAATTTATCAGGTTATTCCTGCTTATATCTTCAAAATAATCATTCCTGGAATTTACTGAATCCACCAGGTGCAGTAACTTTTTCTCTGCGTCTCTTTGAAATAAAGTCAAAATCTGATTTGTTGGCACATCGGTAAGAATGGTAACGCGGTCATCAGGCCATTCAACTATGAGTGAATCAACCATTGTTAAAGGTCCGAGACCCAGGTTTGGGCGCGGGTCGACTGTTGATAAATATCCGCGCATAGGCATTTGCTCAAGATAAACAAACTTACCTTCATGTTTGACTGTCACTTTTGCGCCAACTGCTGCGGTATTTCCCGACTCCCCTTTTAATACCACTTTCAGATAATGGTTGTCCGGCAACAGATGATTTGTTTCATTACGGTAAATAAACATGGGCATATTCACATTGTTAACAATGAGGTCCAGATCTCCGTCGTTATCCAGATCACCATAGACTGAACCGTTTGAGAAACTGGGGATATCAAGTCCCCAGGTAGCTGCAACATTTTGAAATCTGTATTCTCCCATGTTTTTGAAGGCATAATTTGGAAGTTTAACCGATGGAATTGCATCGATAAGCCTTTTATAATCCACATCCTTGCCTGATACTATAGATAAGACCATATCCCTGTTTGAAAAGAACTGAATATAATCCTGATCGGTTAGGTCCTTATAAATCCCGTTTGCCTCATAAATATCCTTCAACCCATCATTGTCGAGGTCTGTAATCAAAGCACCCCACGACCAATCGGTTGCTGAAACCCCTGCCAGCCTGCCTATTTCGCTGAAAGACCCGTCAGCGTTGTTTAATTGCAATACATTCCTGGTAAACTGGGAAAAGTAACCATTATCAAGACTGAATTTATAGTTTTCCCAGTTATCAAATGTTGTTTTTGTTTTTAAACGATCGTTGTGTTCAGGCAGCATATCGGTTGCAAAAATTTCCGGATAGCGATCATTATTTATGTCTGCCATATCTCCTCCCATGGAAGCTGCAGAGATAGATCTCATCATCTCAGTTAAAGATTCCTTAAATGTTCCGTCGTGATTATTCAGATAAATATAATCACGTTCAAAGAAATCATTCGCCACATATATATCCAACCAGCCATCCTGGTCAATATCGCCAACAGTTACACCTAATCCAAATGCTATTGTGCTTCCATAAATACCTGCTGAGAGGCTCACATCGGTAAAGTTGTCTCCCTCGTTTCTGAAAAGCTTATGCCCCCCAAGAGAATCCCGTACAAAACGCTGATTCTCTTTAAGATTAAAACTTCCGATAGATTTTGGGAAATTTTTTAAAAGGTACATATCAAGATCGCCATCTTTGTCGTAGTCAAAAAATACTCCCTGGGTGGAATTTCCCCGTTCATTTATTCTATATTCCTTTGCTCTTTCTGAAAATGTCAGATCGCCATTATTGATATACAATTCATTACGACTTTGATTGCCTTCTGCAGATCCCGATTTACAGACATATATATCAATCCAGCCGTCTCCATTTACATCTGCAAAACTTATACCGGTAGACCAGCCACTTCCTTCAATTCCTGCCCGATTTGATATATCTTCGAACTCAAAATCTCCCTTATTCAGGTAGAGAACGTTGGTTTCCATATTTGATGCCATGAAAATATCTATCAGGCCATCGTTATTCACATCACCAAGGGCGACACCTCCGCCATTGTAAAAATTGCGGAAGGTATATATATTAAACTTGCTTTTAAGTTGCCTGTCGTAATCCAGGTGATTTATAAAATCGGCATGTGTAACTGAGACAGGCATGAGTGTGAAAAGGCGGTTTGCGGATTTTTTCCCTGCCTGATTGCCGCAGGCACAAAGCAACAGTTGCATCAAAAAGCACCCAAGCCTGAGAATTAACTTTTTTGAATGATCTGTTATGCACATCCTGCTATTTTAAGTCTTTGATATTATCGATAGGATTATTTACTACCTGGGAAGAATCGGATATCTCATTAATAACAAGCATATCAGTAAAAACAGTCCAGACATGTAACTCATCCTCTTTAAATATTGAAATCTGCCGGTTTCCATCTATTTTTACATAAGCTGCTCCTCTTACAGGATGTTCAACTTTCATGAAACCAGTCCCGTATACTTCCTCATACCACATTAACACATCTTCCTGAAGTTTATCTGAAGTAAGCTCTTTATTCCAGGGTGCCCATCCGGCATAAACATAACGGACCGGCATCTCTGAGATTTTACCCAGAACGAATTTCGGATAGAAATCCATGATATAAGGATATTTCAAATCATTCCCGGTTCTGTATTCGACAGTTGTATTGCCTGTGCCCTGCCTGATCAATCCTCTTCGGTTCAGCTCCCAGCACCTTGTGTAGAAATCCTTGTCAGGCATACCAAGGTATAAACCCATGAACAGCGAATCATATCTTACACCTCTGGCCAGTTCGTGCTTCAACTTGCGTTCATACCTGGCTTTAGGTGAACATCCTCCAATAACAAATCCGATTAGCAGTAAAGAGATGAGCCAAAAAACTTTTGTCTTCATAGTTTAAAGTCAGTAATTAAAGAATTCTAATTTATCATTATTTCTTGCAACAGCAATAACTCTGCTTCCATTTATATCGAAAATCTTAATATCGCGTATCTCGCCATCAGCAAAAATTCCTGATATCAGAGGTGAGACAGATTGCCAAAGTCCATCAGATGCGCCTTTTAGCAGGAGGCCATAACCAGCTCCATAGATACCTGTCTCCGGTTTGGCTCTGTATTGGTTACCTCCAAGGATTATATCACAAATTCCGTCATTATCAAAATCATCAGCTGATATAGCAAAAGCAGGAGTAAACTGGGCTTCGACCGGAAGAGGAGCAATTGTAAATTTCCCCTTAACGGAATTCATCATAATGCAACTTTCCATAACCCTGGCATTCAGAATAACTGATCTTTCAAGAACATCTGCAGGGAAAATATCCCCGATTGTCTGATCCTTATAGTCATCAAACTTTACATATTTCTTTTCAAGAGAAGGAATTTGCTTCACCAGATCATCTTTCATGGCAACAGGATAATATTTGTTACCATTATAGTTACAGATTATCTGTTCTATACTACCATTGAGATCGAAATCGTTCACATACATTGTGACAGGTCTTTTGACCGAAGCTTTGAACCTTGAATTCAACCCATGGTTACCGAGTACAAAGTCTGTTAATCCATCCCCGTTTAAATCTTTTGCAATAATCCTGTGCCACCAGCCTTCTGTTTCTGATAAACCCACTCCGACAGATTCGTCCTTAAATACAGCACTATTATTAATAAACACCTTCACAGCCATCCACTCCCCCACTATTACCATATCAATGTCTCCGTCATTTTCCACATCAGCCCATGACATGTCGGTTGTCATCCCTATTTTTGTTAATCCCGGTGCCTTTTCTTCAGTTACATTAATAAAATTGGCCTTTCCGTCATTTTCCAAAAGGTATCCGTTAGCGGGTAAACCATATTCAAACGGAAGAAGCCGGATTCCAACAAACAGATCGATATCCCCGTCATTATCAAAATCAGCAGGTTTTACACAGGAGGTGCTCTCATATTTTCCTACAGGCAGTACCTGGTCTGATTTAATAAAACGTCCCTTCCCGTCATTCAGGTATAAACGGTCGCTTAATGCTGATGAGCTGGACGGAAATTCATTGCCCCCGCTGGCAACGTATAAATCCTGATCCCCGTCTCCATCAGCATCGAAAAAAGCACAATCGGTATCTTCCGATATTTTATCATCTTCAAACAACTGTTCATTTGTTTTTTTAAATCCGCCTGGTACATCTTGTACAAACAGGCACCCGGGGGAATCCTTTGCACCGCAAATGTATAGATCTTCATACCCGTCTCCATTTACATCACCGGATGCCAGGTGAGGTCCCTCATTTGAAACCATCTGGTATAATAACCTGTCGCGGTCAAAGTCGTTAAAATTGTTCTCTATATGTGTATAATTGAGTCCTTTGACATTTTCTGCTCTTCGAAAAACCTGCGCAGATTGTTTCTCCGGGGCTTCAGGACAATCAGTTTTAATATCCTGATTAAGTTTCAAAAACTGGTTTGTTTCCACATTGTGCAAGACAGTACAGCTTCCGTCAGGCCAATTTACTCTTAGGGAATCAATAACTTTAGTTGTTCCAAGTCCAAAATGAAGACGATTATCCATACAAGATTGAAATCCCCTCATTGGCGCAAGTTCCTTAAAACTTATTTTCCCCTCATAATAGAGTGTCAGCGCTGCCCCGATCGCATCTCTGTTTTCCCCAAAACTTTTCAACTCTACCATCAGATAGTTTGTTCCGGTTTTCAGGTTTGATTCGTTTCTGTAAATAAACGGGGCCATATTCACATTATTAATTACCAGGTCCAAATCTCCGTCATTATCAAGATCACCATAAGCAGCTCCGTTTGAATGTGAAGGAGTTGCCAGTCCCCATGAATCAGAATAATTCGAAAATGTAAGATCCCTGTTATTATGAAAAGCATAGTTCGGGACCTTTACAGAAGGAATCATATCAATTATTTTCAAAATCGCCTTTTCTTCGGTATTTATTATGGATCTCATCATGGATGGGTTAGAATAGATATCGAGATAATCACGGTCGAGCAGATCCTTATAAATGCCGTTAGCTACAAATATATCATTCCATCCGTCGTTATCAAGATCCATTATCAGTGCTCCCCAGCTCCAGTCGGTGGTACTGACACCACTAAGTCTTCCTATTTCGCTGAATGTTTCGTTTGTGTTATTAAGCTGAAGTACATTTCTGGCAAACTGGTGAAAATATCCATTGTTGAGTTTCATCTGGTATCTGTTCCAGTCTTCAAACACTGTTTTCGTCTTCAGACGCGAATTTTCTTCAGGAGTCATCTCAGTCACAAAAATATCGGGGAAGGCATCATTGTTGATATCGGCAATATCAGCACCCATTGCTCCCAGGCTTATCTCGTTCATTTCCTCAGTCAGCCTCTCCTTAAATGTTCCGTCCCTGTTGTTAATATAGAGATAATCGCGTTCAAAGAAATCATTTGAAACATATATATCCAGCCAGCCGTCGCGATTTACATCGCTAACACTTACTCCCAGACCAAAGCCAATCTTACTCCCATAGATACCGGCCTCAATGCTGACATCTATAAAACGGTCATTATCATTCCTGTATAATTTATTTCCTCCCAGGGTATCCCGAATCTCTCTTTGTCCGGGTTTAATGTCAAATTCAGTTACCGATTGAAATGAATTGTTCAGCAGATAACAGTCGAGGTCCCCGTCCCTGTCGTAATCAAAAAAAGATGCATGGTTTGACAATCCCATATCAGCAATTCCGTATTCAGCGGCTTTTTCTGAAAATGTCAGATCTCCATTATTAATAAACAGCTCATTATTACGGTGTTTACTGTTTGGATCACCTGACTTGCAAACATAAATATCAAGCCAGCCATCTCTATTTATATCAGCAATGCTTACACCTGTTGACCAGGCACCGGTACAGGCCACCCCTGCAATTTCCGTGATATCTTCAAAGATAAAGTTGCCCTTATTGATATATAGTTTATTATCTGCCTGATTTCCGCAAAAATATATGTCCGGCAGCCCATCATTATTAAAATCCCCCAGTCCGACACCCGCTCCATTATAGAAATTCCTGTAAGTATATGTATTGAATTTTTCGGTATATTCCAATATGTTCGAAAAATATATATGGGTTTGCTTTGCATCGAGAAGGGAAAATAATTGGGTCTTTGATTTATCAGTCTGTCCTGATCTGCATGAACTGATCAAAACAAATATTGAAAACATTCCCAATATTAATAATCCTTTAAATCTCAAGCGTACAATTTTATGAAGCAAATATTTCAATGATTTATAATTTACCACAAAGGTGCACAAAGGTTTGCACTAAGGTTCACAAAGGACTTAACCACACCCATATAGTGATGAGGCAAAAAAAGAGAGCAAGCAAATATAATAATTGCCTGCTCTCTTAAAGAATTTAATAAGATATTATTTCTAGTAACCCGGGTTCTGGATTAGATTCGGGTTAGCAGCTATTTTATCCTTATGAATCGGGAAGATCGTAAGATAAGCTCCGGTTTTGATCACGTCACCCGGATTATAGAACGGAAGCGCCCATTTGGCAACATCGTTATATAATCCCCAGCGGATCAGATCCTGGCGCCTGTGGTTCTCTGCGAACATTTCACGTCCAATCTCATTGAATAATTCACCGCCTGCAACACTTGGTCCTGTCATATCAAAACTCACCGGACCATCGAGAGTGGTAAGATTCGGAACACCAGCCCTTGCTCTGATCTGGTTAATAAGAGCTAATGCAGCAGCATCTGTAGCACTACCACTCTTACGCCATAGAGCTTCAGCTTTCATCATCAGAACATCGGCATAGCGGAACACGGCGTAATCATTATTCATATTATCAGGATGGGCGCCTAATTCAATTTCCCACTTACCAACTCTTACACCAGCCTGCCTGTATGCCTGAGGACCAAGTTCATTGATCTGAGGCTGTGTTGAACCCATATTACCAAAGTTAAGGGGTTTCCCATCGGGATCTCCCAGCAGTGGCGCCGGAGACCTTGTTGGGTTTGGAGCCTCAAATCCATCGTCCATTACTAAACCTCCGCTAGCTTTCCACTGATACCCGGCGATAAAATTGCCTCTTTTAACTGCTGGTGAGGTAAGAGTGCCAACGTCGCCTTTCCTCAGATCTGCATTATCGTATGAATTATAGAATTCCTCGAGAGTACAGAATCCGTTCCATGGTTGGGCGGTGAGGTTATAGGTATCCTGGCTGCCATAATGTAATGTACGTACAGCCAAATTAAATCCGTTAAAGAATACCTGATCGTAAGGTATCGCAAAAATAAACTCTTTTGAGCCTGAATTATTTACATTGAAATTGGTAAAATAATTACTCTCAAGTGAATATTTACCGGAGTTGATCACCTGATCGCAGGCTGCAATCGCTTTATCCCACTCTGCAGTACCTGTATAAACTTTGGAATTAAGGTACAATTTTGCCAGCAATGTGTATCCGGCCCACTTATTCATCCTCCCATAAGTGGTTCCGTCAACTGCATCAGATAGTTTGGGAACAGCAGTCTCAAGGTTTCCAACTACAAAGTCGTATACCTCTTTTCTTGTTTTAGTGAGAGGCGCAGCCTCGGCCTTGGCAAAATCGGTAACTAATGGAACATTCCCATACATATCGATCAGCTGCCAGTAAAAAAACCCACGTACTGTTTCCAGTTCCGCAATATAAGCGTCAGCAATAGCCTGCGATACCTGGCCACTCTCAACCAGTGAAGTGAACTGGTAGATCAGCCGGTTAGCGGTATTTACACCTCCAAAGCCAAAATTCCATGAACCATTAATATATCCATCTTCAGTTCCATAGGCATGTAAAAAGACTCTTCTTTGTGTGCCACCATCATCCCAGTCCTGTCCTCTTGTAGGATAAACACCCTCATCGGTAGAACATTCCTGCATATTAAAGGGGTCATTTGCAGCAAAATCGGCAAATTGAGTATATGCAGCACCCAGTGCTGAAATGAACTCTTGCTGGGTCTTGAAGAAATTGGCAGGTGTTACCTCACCAAAAAGTTCTTCATCAAGCTTGGTGCATGACTGATTAAAGACAGTCACGATAAGCACAGCTATTATTAATCCTATATAGGCTAGTGATTTTTTCATATTACTATTTTTTTCTTTTGTTTTCATGTCTTATTCTTTATCAGGATTAAAAAACAATGTTTACACCAAAAGATACAGATCTGGTCCTGAACCATGTATTTCTTCTGTCGACTCCGGGTATAAGAGGATTATTACCACCCTCACTATCTCCATATCTGGGGTTTGGATCCACACCTTTATAACCGGTAATATAGAACAGATTGTTACCGGCAAGATATAACCTGATTTTGCTGAATCCGGCATTTTGAAGATCAAAATTATAGCCCAGACTCAAGTTGTCGAGAGAGACAAAAGAGGCATTTTCAATATGATAACTTGATAACACTCCGGAAGAGTTGTTCAAAAGAACACCTGTTGAAGGATTTCTCATGTCCGTAGCTGTTCTGGGCAGGTTATATGAACCAATCATATTTGGAACTTCATAGAATCCACGGTACGAATTGAGCAGGTCATGTCCGAATACACCGCGGAAGAAAACATTCAGATCCCAGTTATTATAAGTGAGAACATTGCCGAATCCCAGTTGGAAATCCGGTAAACCATGTCCTACCACCTGACGGTCGAGAGTATTTATTTCCCCATTCCCGTCAATATCCTCAAATATAAGATTTCCGGTTTCATCAACTTCTTTGTAAACCAATGCCCATAACTGGCCGATTGGTTTACCTTCTTCTGCTCTTACAAGTGGAACATCACTCTGACCGGGAGCACCCATGCCACCCAGATCCCGTGTTCCATATTTCAGATCAGCACCGTTATAGGTACCTGAGAGGGAAACAAGGGTGTTTGAAAGATTATAAGAGGGGGTAAATGTCATGCTGTATGTGAGATCCGAGCTCTGAATAGCATTGAATGTCAATGTCAATTCAAGACCACTGCTCTTAATCTCCCCCAGGTTCAGAGTTGCCTGATTATAGAGGTTTGGCGGAACAGGTACGTTATATGAAAACAGGAGATCGGTAGTTGTCCTTGTGTAGTAGTCGAATGAACCGGATAATTTGGATTTATATAAAGAAAAATCAAATCCAAAATCTATTTCAGCTTTCTTTTCCCACTTAAGATCTTCATTTGCATTACTTACAGGGGCATAACCCGGAACAAATTTCCCGTTATAGAAGAAGTTTCCGCTGGGTCCCAGACGAAGCAGTGAAAGATAACTGCTTGATGGCTGGTTTCCGGTCAGACCAAAATTGGCACGTATTTTAAGGTTGTCAACAAAACTGAGGTTAATCATATTAGCCAGGTCGACTCCTCCACCGATAGCGGGAAACAAACCCCACCTGCTGTCGGCTCCAAACCGCGATGATCCTTCGTACCTGGCACTTGCAGTAACAAACCATGTACTGTTAATATTCACGTTTACACGTCCGAAGAATGCGATCAGTTTGTTTGAATTTTTATAACTATAGACGTCGCCAATACCATTTTTAAAATCGAGGGCAGCTCCGAGGTTATTATAGGTGAAAGCATCTGTAAGAAAATCGCCTCCATTTGCACCAAAACCTTCATATGTAAAATCCTGGTATGAATAGCCGCCTAAAGCGCTAAGGCTAACTGAAGAAGTTACTTCCCCATTATATTTTAAAGTTGATTCAAAAAGTCTGTTTGAGGAATTAGACATGCTTCTCGATGCAAAACCATTTCTGTCTTTCCCTCTCCAGAAACTGTTCTTATCTATATACTCACCTCTCAAAGAAGTGTTCCCCTGAAGAGAATAAAAGGCATCGAGGGTTAATCCTTTCAATATCTCATAGGTACCTTTTAATGATACATTCAATATCCTGTCTTTTCCTTCATTCCTGTTTTGTTCGAGTATCTGAACCGGGTTGTAATAATCGTAAAGTACTTGCTGGAAATATCCGTCGTACTGATCGTAAGCGGCATCACTGCTTCTGACAGGAGCCGTAGGATTGAATATCGTGGCGTAGCGGAATGCATCATTAAATCCATATTGAGCCTGCCTGTCTGTAGCACCCAGATTCACATCAAGGGTAAATTTGTCGTTTAATGCTTTTTGAGAAAGATTGATCCTACCATTAAGGGTAGTTTTGCCTGAAGTGATCATAGTACCCTGCTCATCACGGTAGTTTATTGAGGCCCTGTAAGTTGATTTATCTGTTCCACCTGACATGGATATATTATTTACATGGGATATTGCTGTACGTGTAGTTTCTTTAAACCAGTCGGTACTTGCTCCGAAATCTGTTCCCAGACCAGTCTCTGACGATAACGCCCTCCATTCTGCAGCATCCATAACCGGTTGGTATTTTGCAACCATTTCAACAGTGACATATCCATTATAATCTACAATTGAAGTCCCTTTTTTACCTTGCTTTGTTGCAACAAGGATTACTCCACTTGAACCCCTGGTTCCATAAATAGCTGCTGCAGAACCATCTTTCAGCACGTTTATCGATTCAATATCGTTCGGATCGACGTTATCGAGAGAACCTCCTATCACTCCGTCAATTACCACCAGAGGACCTGTATTGGCACCTATTGTGCTCAATCCTCGCAGGCGAATATTGAACCCTTCGTTCGGGTCACCACCCGCCTTGGTTATAGATAAACCGGAAACTTTTCCCTGGATCAGCTGAACAGGACTGCTTACATTTCCTTTGTTAAATTCATCAGAACTTACGCTGGTGATGGAACTGGTAACCTCCCTTCTTTTCTGTGTACCATATCCGACAACAACAATTTCGCCAAGTGCACTTAGTTCAGGAACCAGCACTACATTAATTGCAGACCGGCTGCCGACAGTCTCCGTAACCGTTGTGTAACTAATAAAAGAGAATACAAGAACTGCTTCAGGGCCGGGAACTACGATAGTATAGTTTCCATCTGCGTCGGTAATAGCTCCCGTTACTGTTCCCTGAACCACTATGTTTACTCCGGGAAGTGCTCCCTCAGCATCTGAGGTTACTTTTCCTGTAACGGTTCTTTGTTGGGCTAAAGCCAGTGCGAGCGTAAAACCAAAAAGGAGAAGGGTTAATATACTTCTCCTCAATAGAAATACAAAACTTTGGTTAGTTGCCATAGTAAAATACATTTAGGTTAGTTTATCAAAGTATTAAAAAAAGTCAATACAGACATAAATTTCTTCTTTTGTAAATCGACTAAACAAATGTAAGAAAATAATTTAAAGATCAAAATGATTATTTAAACATTTTTTTAAAATTGCTGGTTAATAGGGCTATTCTACAGGTTAATTTTAAAGAAAATGATAAATAAAATGTGTGATCAGATGAGGTAGTTTTGTATGAATAATCATTGGTGATGACTGCTTTTTCTGTTTTGAGCGGTTTTCAGCCTCATTCCTCTAGCACCATTTGGGCTTTGGTTTCAATTAAATCAATCATTCCATTCTTAGCGGAGATTCCTCATCCCGCTCGGGCGTGGTTACTAATGACAACATTTATTTTACTCACACATTAAGAGATACTTGTAAATTTTGCTAAAGAACCTGGCTTGCAAATTTTGTTTTTCAAGCCACGAAGTGGCTAAATATGAATAACCCCCGGTGCAACCGGGGGCAGAGAACTACCATAAAAGATCAAGCCCTGAAAGGGCGATATCCTTTTAGAATAGAAAAGAAGTGTTTATAACTTAGTCTTTTCTCATTTTATAACGTGCTAAAATTATTTAAACTATGTCAAGTTACCGTCAACTTTTGTATCACCTTGTTTTCAGAACAAAGGAGAGTCTTCCTACTATTAAGCAGGATCAATCCGATCAGCTTTATGCATATATTACAGGTATAATCAAGAACAAGAGCAGCCATTTGTACCGGATTAATGGAGTTGAAAATCATCTGCATATTCTGACCGACTTTCATCCATCCATTGCACTGGCTGATTTTATGAGAGAGATAAAAGCATCATCTTCATTATGGATGAAAAACACAGGTTATTTTCCTGCCTTTAATGGCTGGTCAGAAAAGTATGGCTCCTTTACCTGTTCGTATATGGATATGGGAAGGCTTATTGATTATATAAAACATCAACAGGAACATCACAGGAAAAAGACTTTTGAAGAAGAATCTACCCCTGGCTGCGCCAGGGGTTATTCATATTCGGCTCTTTCAGAGCCGGTTGTCATAAACCCTGGTGTGCAAAATTGTATGGGGACTCGGAATGACATGTCGTTCCTGATCAATGGGGGGAAGAGGTGGCGGTTCGCGTGGCGAACCTCCACCTCTTCCCTTGTGCCCTTAAAAAGCCGTGTCATCCCGAGCGATAGCGAGGGATCTCCCTCTACCATTTGTGTTTCTCTAAAAGGTACTGTTATTTGAGATATTCATACAAAAACAGGTTGCAGATTCTATGAAACCATACAAATATCTAATAATCTATGAGTTACAAAATATTTTCATTAGTAGTCCTGCTTCAGCCGGGATTAGGGATCTCCCTATCTCAAAGTAGAATAATCATATATAGACTTAATACAATCCCATTCATGAAAAGATTTTTGATTAGATAATTTTATATGAATAGTCATGGTAACGCCTACTTATCATTTTCTACATATTTTGCTGCAAAAAAGCCATAAGCTGGTTATTATCAGGGCTCGTTCCATTTTTTACATAATAACCCGATACAGCATTGGCAACAACCAGAGTGTCAAATAGGTCAAATCCCAGAAGCTGTGCAAAACCGAAACCTGCATTAAAGTTATCGCCTCCACCGGTCAGAATTACCGGTTCTTTGCAATAAAAAGTATCGCACTTTTCGAAAACAAATCCATCATAAGCAAGCGCATCTGCCGTTTGGTGGATAGTAATAATATCTATTTTAGTCCTGTCATACAACGACTTAATAAATTCTTTGTCAGAAGAGTTAGCTGGAAGATCTAAAGCTTCAGCAATTAAACCTGCTTCATTCCGGTTAAGGCTAAGAATAACTTTAGAATATTTCCTGAACCTTCCCAAAAGGTTAAGAGCCAGGAGTATCTCCTTTTTTGATTTTCTTGAACAATCGGAAAGATCTGTAAAAAACAGTTCCGGACTTTCAGAAGGTAGTAATAAAGGTAACATCTCATCCAGAATCCCCTGCCAGATGAGTGAAGAATTTTCTATCTCGCTCCAGTTAAGGAAAGAGATCAGTTGTTTTCCGGTGAATAACTGTTTCAGGTGTTCAATTCCCAAAAGCTCCTTTATGCCATTCCAACTTAGTTCACAATATGGTCCGGGATCAAACATTATTACCTTCGATTCAGTAAACTCCAGCGCTGTTGCTGAGATTGTCTCACCCACAGTATGCAGTGAACAGTTTGGTGACATAGAACGAAAAACAGGCAGGATGTCAGGAAGACCAAACGTGCCAATACAATTAACCTTCACTCCGAGGTTACCCAGGGCATTGGCTGTAATAACCATATTCCCACCTATTTTTGATACCTGATTTCTCAATTCTACCCCACAACTCCTGTTTCCCTGGTTCACCAGGAATTCACCAAACTGACTGCTTCTGGAAAAAAACTCAGGATCAGAATTCTCTTTTTTATTTTTTACAATACGTACAATGTGATCAATGCAGGCATCAAATCCGAGCAAGGAGCTATAACGATCAATTTTGTTATGACTTAATTGAGCCACTATTTTCCCGATAGCATCTACTGTTCTTTTTTCCACATCAATATATTTAGAGATAGGCAGCGGCTTCCTTGTCAAGTAGCAAAAATGAATCAGAATGCGATTTTATAATTGAGGCCGGGAAATCAGGAGAAATTTCACTGTCTTTCAGCCTCCTGGCAACTTCAGCCTTTCTGTCACCATTCAGCTGCAGGATCACTGTTTTAGATTCCATAATATATTGTAATCCCAGGGTAATACCTTTAGTAAGTTCCACTTTTTCAGAAAAATATTTCTGACCAACAGTTTTTGTTGTTTCATCAAGGTCGACAACATGAGAATAGATGTCAAAAGAAGTTCCCGGCTCATTCAGTCCCAGATGGCCATTCATTCCCACCCCGAGAAGAATCATATCAACAGGACCATATTTTCTAATAAATTTGTCAGTTTTATTGCATTCCTGATCAAGATTTTGCGATTCACCATCAAAGAAGCACATATTCTCTTCAGAATAATCAATATGATCAAACAGATGTTTTTTCAGAAACGAAAAACAATTTTCACTTTTCATCTTTCCTATGTTTGCCCATTCATCAAGGCCCACTATCCTGCAATTCCTGAAACTTATTTTTCCCGATTTATTCAGTTTTATCAGATGTCTGAAAGTACCCACTGAGGTTTCTCCGGCTGGAAAACAGAGCAGCGCATCAGGTTTATTAGCAATTATGGCAGCAATCATCTCTGCCGTTTTCACTGAAAGTTCGTTATAGTCTTTATAGATAATTTGTTTCATGTTTTTACGATAATAGGAATATTAAGTAAGTTCTCAAATTTTAGGAGGAGATTACCTTCATACTTTGATTTCACCCCAGCCTTTCCGGTATTCTCTCCGGACAAACTGGTTAGCCTGTTCGAAGTTTGTTATTCTCATATTGACACCATCCCACTTGTAACTTATATACCTCCCGGGAAAGGTATATCCTTCCATTTCACCATATACCGGATCTGTTCTCTTTATTTTTTCGCGGATATTAAAGCTTCTTAATAACAGGTTGCCCATCAGTACAGTTTCAGTAAGCGGTCCGGCATACCCGACAAACGGGGAATCAACTTCGGCATTTCCATAACCGGCTATACAGGCATCGATCCATTGCCACCAGTGACCATCCATATCTCCTTCTACACGCGCGTATTTTTGCGGCACATTAATCTCCTTGTTTCGCGACAGAGGCAACAGAACCGGATTTCGGCCTCCCCATCCACAGGCTGCCTTACCTTTTGTTCCTATAAACAGGGTGCTTCCTTCGTAATCACCCAATCCCGGCCAGTCGCCCATTATATCATTCATATTCACATCAGGATCTATCTCATATGGGCGTTCAGGAGTTATGCCTCCATCCATCCAGTAAAGATCCAGAAACTTACCACTCTTTAACTGATATTTAAACCTGACAGAACTGGATACTGGTCCGCTTTCAGGATAGAGGCCTTCAGAAAAAATACCATTATAGACAGTACTTGCACTACAGGATACCTCTGTCGGATATCCAAGATCAAGCAATTTGAAAGGTGGTCCCATAATGTGACAACCCATATCGCCAAGCGCACCTGTACCAAAGCGCCACCATCCGCGCCAGTTAAAAGGGACCATATTATCAATGTATTTTGTCTCTTCTGCAGTTCCAAGCCACAGATCCCATTTGAGCTCTTTCGGTACCGGTGGATGTTCAGAAGGCCATGGTATTCCCTGCGGCCATACCGGGCGGTCTGTCCAGCAATAAACCTTCTCAATATCCCCCAGTACATCCGCCTCAATCCATTCCCGTAAGGTACGCATACCATCGCATGAAGCACCCTGGTCTCCCATCTGGGTAACAACCTTATACTTTTCAGACGCCTCTGTCAGGATCCTGGCCTCATAAATATCATGGGTGAGAGGTTTTTGAAGGTAGAGGTGTTTTTTTAGCTGCATTGCACTAAGACCAACAATAGCATGATTATGATCAGGGATTGCGACTGATACCGCATCAAAGTTCTTGCTCTCTTTATCAAACAGCTCGCGCCAGTCGTAATAGAATCCGGCTTTTGGGAATTCTTTCCTCCTTGGGGCAGCCTGCCTGTCGTCAACATCGCATAGAAAAGCTACAACTGCATTCTTTTTGGGAGCGATGGCATAATGTCTTATATCATCCCGTCCCTCCCCACCGCATCCAATTGCAGCAATCAGAAGTTTATCGCTGGGGGTAACATGGCCAAGGCAGCTTACCGTGAAATTTGGAAGTATAGTTAAGGCAGCTGCTCCCATACCGGTTGTTTTCACAAATTTCCTCCTGGAAATATTGTCCGGATTCTTTGATTTTTGATTAATTGTTCTCATATAATATTCTGTAAAACGTTAATTAATAGCCTATTATTAATTATTTTAAAACCTTCTTCAGTGGTTTTACTGCAATTTCTTTGAAATATACCACATCAGAATCACCGTGGTTTTGCACACCCATATAACCTGAATCAGGGCGGGGTCCGCGTATTGGTTCAAAGTCAAACTTCCGTTCTGGCACAGGATCTCCTTCTTTATAGTCTGTAACCTTCACTCCGTTCAGGAAAACAATAGTTCTTGGCCCGTCTAAGGTAATTTCCATTGTATTCCACTCGGGACCAGGCTTTCCTGTCTTGGCAAGAGGTTTTGACAGAGAATATAATGTTCCCGTATAATGATATTCATCTTCATCGGAGAGTTCAGGCATATTGTCAATCTGAACTTCATATCCATAATGAATAGGCATCCACTCTTCCCGGGGTTCGATCGGGACTCTGATGAATACTCCTGAATTGCTGTTCTTATCACGCATTTTAAAAACTACTTTTATCGTGCAGTTACCAAACTTTTCTCCTGCCCAGTATAATAAACCCATTCCACCGTTTCCCCTAATCAGCCCATCTTCAACTGACATAAATCCCGGCCCGGCATGTTTCCATCCACTAAGGTCTTTACCATTAAATAATTGTCTCCATCCGCTTGTATCTGTAACACTCGCTGAACTTGCAGTGGCAAAGAGTGATAAAAAAATAACAGAGATAATTGCAAATAAGGATTTCATTTGCAGCATTCTGTATAGAATCCCTCCCATTAAGTTTTTTCTTTCTTTCATAGCAATTTTTCTTTTAAGAATTATGTTTATTTATTATAGTTGCGTTCTTAACAATTGGGCTTGCCCAATAACTCAAACTCATGATATATAATAAAGGTATATATAAAATCATCATTCCGGATTGCAGTCCGATCATATCTTTTAATTTCCCAATAAGCAAAGAGAATAGAGCTCCCCCTGCGATCGCGGTGCATAAAATCCCTGCAAATGATCCATGATACCTTGGAATGCTGTTAAGAGCAAGAGAAAAAATTATTGCGTACATAACCGAAAGACAAAAACCGAGTGCAGGGAAACCAATCAGGGCAACTTCAGCATTTCCAAAAAGAGTAAAAGACAATCCAATTAACGCACTGATTGAAAAAATGCGCAGCACAATTTTGCTGTCCATGACCTTTAATAATACCAGTCCAAGGATACATCCTACAGTCATCATACCCCAGAACAGACCAACTGTCGCAGCTCCTTCTGTTTCAGGCTTAAATCCATGATATGTTCTGAGAAATTCAGAGATCCAGTTTGCTATTCCCTGTTCTGTACCCACATAGGCAAATATTCCCAGGAAGAATAAAATTACTGTCCTCTTCCTGAATAGCACTGCATGCGTTTCCCATGCACCTACTACTTCATCTTCCTTCCGTACGACCTTTGGAAACCTTACAGTGAGAATAATAATAAGCATAAGAAAACTTACCATGGCAAAAATCCAGTAAATGGACACCCAAGGCAAATGGGCGGGCGTCAGGTATGACATAAATGCAATAAAAAGATCTTTCTCAGTCTGCTGAGATGCAAGATGTGTAACAAGATATGAATATACAAAGGGACTGAGAAAAGATGCTATTCCAAAAACCAGCTGAACGATAACATTATTAAACGCGAAATGCTCTTCCCCGCCTGTAACTCTCAACAAGGGGAATAATGCAACCTGGAGGAGAGCCATCCCGCAACCAATAAGAAAGAGAGAAAATAAGAAAACCGGAAATGATGGGAACAGGGAGAATAAAAGTGCTCCCGAGAATGCCAGTATCCATGCAAACACCAGGCTTTTTTTCTCATCGAATTTCTGAACTATCATTCCCGAAGGAATTGACATTAATGCATATGCTATAAAAAATGAAAAGGGAAGTAACCCGGTCATTGTCCCTGTCAGGGCAAAGCTGTCACTGACATTTGGATTAATTGAACCCAGGATATTTGTCAGAAAAGATATGGCAAAAAAGATAAGAAAAATAAGGATAACCAGGGAATACTTTCGTTTCATGATGTATTTTAAGTTCCAACTGCTCTCTTCTAATAACGCTATATCTTAATTAATAAAATTAGGAAAATTCTGATTATTTACAAAGGGTATCGTAAATATAAGGTAAAACGTACCCTCTCTTTCTGATTGTAGATTTTATGTATATTTGATCCATTAATTGCCGGGCAAATACAAGGTCTGAGAACCATTTTGTACCTGAAATCATGAAGATATTAATTGTTGAAGACGAACCCAAGGTAGCTTCATTTATAAAGAAGGGACTTGAAGAGAATAATTATGAGGCAGAAATCGCATACGATGGATTGTCGGCAGAAAAATTAGCCGGGATATATCACTATAACCTTTTCATACTCGATGTAATAATTCCTGGAATAAGCGGATTTGATCTGTGCAGGAAACTTAAGAGTCTGAATTCTAATGTTCCGGTAATAATGCTCACAGCGCTTGGCTCCACCGATGATAAGATAATCGGATTTGAAGCCGGGGCAGATGATTATCTGGTTAAACCGTTTGAATTCAGGGAGCTGCTGGCCAGGGTTAAGGTTCTGTTAAAATCTTCGAACCAGGCTGTTAATTTTGCGAATAAGCTTACCATCAGCGACCTGGTACTGGATCTTGACAAGAAAGAAGCCCGAAGGGGAAGCGTCAACATTGAACTGACTGCAAAAGAATTTGCGCTGCTTGAATACTTTATGAGAAATGCCGGGCGGGTATTGTCGAGGAATGATATTGCTGAAAAAGTATGGGATATAACTTTTGATTTCGGTACAAATGTTGTTGATGTATATGTGAACTTCTTAAGAAAGAAAATTGATAAAGGGCATGACAACAAGCTGATCCGCACCAAGGTCGGGTTTGGTTATGTTTTTGGAGATTCTTAATATGCAGATCAGGACCAGATTAACATTTCAGTTTCTCCTGCTTGGAGGTTTGATCATGATAATTGCATCAGCTGCAATTTATTATTCATCAGTCAGTTTCAGGAAGGACGATTTTTACTCCCGCCTCTATGATAAAGCCAGGAGCACGGCTAATCTGTTTTTCAGGGCTGAGGAGGTTGATGTTAACCGCCTGTTAAGTATTGAAAATGATAATCCTGTCTTCCTTCAAAATGAAAAGGTCCTGATCATAAATTATCTGAATAATATAGTATACACTTCTGATGAAAATTCCGATATAGTCATAAGAAATGATGTACTTGAGCAGGTAAGATTAGGGAATATGGTAAGGTACAGGCAGGATAATTATAAAGTACTGGGCACATTATATTTTAACGCTTATGACCGGTTTGTAATTATTACTGCAGCAACAGATACAGACGGTACTTTACAGCTGGGAAAATTAAAGCATATATTAACTGTTGTCTTCCTTGTCAGTCTCATATTGTTTTTTATCACAGGATGGTTTTATTCAGGGAGAGCGCTTAAACCAATTTCAAATGTGGTTAAAAAGGTGGAAGATATATCTATTACCAGTCTTAATTTGCGCGTCCCTGAGGGGAATGTTGCAGATGAGATCGGCAGACTTGCTAAAACATTCAATAATATGCTCGAACGTCTTGAAAAATCATTTGCGATGCAGAAGGATTTCATAGCCAATGCATCTCATGAGCTGAGAACGCCACTAACATCAATCAATGGACAGCTTGAAGTACTGGTTATGAAAAATCGGTCCACCGAAGAATACAGGAGTGCTCTTGGATCAGTACTGGATGATATCAAATCGTTGATTGATCTTTCAAACAGGTTACTTCTTATTGCCCGCACAAGTGCTGAAGGACCTGTGAATTTCAATAATAAAATCAGGATTGATGAAGTTCTCTGGCAGGCAAAGGAGGAGATAAACAGGTTCAAGAATAATTACAAGGTTAATATTTCTATCGATAACTCTGTAAATGATTCTGACCAGATAGTTGTCATAGGAGAAGAGTCATTACTGAAAATAGCAGTCTCCAACATTATTGATAATGCATGCAAATACTCACCCGATAATACTGTTGATATTAAATTACTGCATTCAGATAAATATGTTGAGATAATATTTAGTGACAAAGGAATCGGCATTTCAAATGATGACCTGAAGAAGGTATTTGAACCTTTTTATCGTGGTAATAATGCTCTTTCGGTTACCGGTAGCGGGATAGGACTTGCGCTTGTTAACCAGATAATTAAAAATCATAATGGACAAATTAATCTCTTATCAGAGGCAGAAAAGGGAACAACAGTAATCATAAAGCTTCCAATATCCTCTTCAAACTAACACTATTGCTCATGTTGAAAAGAAATACTTTCTTTATGCTCTTAAAAAATCAGATATATAAAAATAGTTGTAACTAATCAGTCCTGAAGGTATTTAAGTCGGAAGTCCGTAGTCCACAATGTAATATTAAAAGTACTTAAGCTTCTGACTGAATAGGAACATATATTTTAATCATCTTTTAATCCTGTTTTAATCTCTGTTTAATAAGCGCCAGATATATTTGTGCAGGGTTAGTTGCATAGTTTAAAATAATAATTCTCACGTGAGGTAGTTTAATTAAGGTTAAATCCATCTCACGTGAGTTTATTAATGGCATGATTAAAGAATAACAAAGTCTCAAATGAGACTGCTTCTAATAACTACAAAAATGAACTATTACAACGAGTCAGATGTATACAAATACATTATTTTCCTTTTACTCTTTTTTTTAACCCTGGGCGGGTGTCAATCCAATAATAAAAAATCATCTCAACATAGACAATCTGTCAAAGCTCCTCCTGCTACAAATGAAGATTTTTATCAGGAGATAGGTCAGCAGATCGGACTGGATTTTATCCATTCGACAGGTGCTGACCATTTGGACAATATTGTGGAATCGGTTGGGGGTGGTGCTGCATTCCTTGATTATGATAAGGATGGTTTCATCGATGTGTATGCCTGCAGCGGAACATGGATTGAAGGATTCAGCAAAAGTGATAAACCTGATGTACTTCCCGGCAACCACCTTTTTCATAATAATAAGGATGGTACATATGAAGATGTTACGATAAAAGCAGGTGTCGGTGGTCATGATTACAGCATGGGTGTAACAATAGGTGATTTTAATAATGATGGTTACCCTGATATTTTTGTCAGCAATTACGGTCCGAATACTTTGTATAAAAATAACGGAAACGGAACATTTAGTGATGTTACCAAACGCTCGGGTGTTGCCGGTGGAAAAGAATGCAGTGTAGGAGCTGTCTGGCTCGATTATGATAACGATGGCATGCTCGATCTATATGTCAGCAATTATCTTGATTTTGATCCTGACTATAAATATTATTACGCCCCTGACGGATTTCCGGGTCCGCTGGCCTACGACAGCCAGGCTGATGTTCTGTATCACAATGAGGGTAATGGAGTTTTTAAGGATGTCACACTTGAAATGGGGATTGTCGATACTGACGGAAGAGCTATGGGTGTAGGTGCTGCTGACTATGACGATGATGGTTTCGTGGATATTTACGTTGCCAATGACCACACAGTGAATTATCTGTGGCACAATGATGGAGGAAAAGGGTTTACTGACAGAGGAACCATGTCCGGTACAGGCTTCAGCCAGGCAGGGGAAGCTACTGTAAGCATGTCGGTTGACTATGCCGATTTCAATAATGACGGTTTACTCGATATGTTTATTTCTGATGATACATACTGCTCACTTTATGAGAACCTTGGAAATGGAGTTTTTAGCGATAAATCGTACCCATCAGGAATTTCAGTCGCATCAGGTCAGTATGTAGGATGGTCTTCCTCTTTTGTTGATTATGACAACGATGGAGATGTGGATATTTTCAAAACGAATGGCGAACTTAAACATGCATATGGCCAGGAAGATCAGTTGTTTGAAAATGTGGGAGAGGGAAAATTCAATGACGTTTCAGTAGACAGAGGCAAATACTTCGAGGAAGAATTTGTTGGTCGCGGTGCCTGCCTGGGCGATTACGATAATGACGGCGACATAGATATTTATATTGTCAACCTTGACAGTCAGGGCAAGTTCCTGAGAAATAATAAAGGAAACCAGAATAACTGGCTTACCCTGGATCTGGTTGGCACTGCCAGCAATCGCGACGGCATAGGATCGAGGGTTAAAATCAGTTCAGGGGGGAAGATGCAGATTGCTCAGAAAAAAAGCACCACCGGATATCTTTCCCAGAACGACTCAAGGCTTCATTTTGGTCTTGAAAAAAATGATATGGTTGAAAGTATTGAAATAAGATGGCCCTCAGGCAAAATCCAAAAACTGGAGAATATAAAAGCCAACCAGATACTAACAGTTGAAGAACAATAAAAAGACTATTTGATGAATTGCATGAGAAATAAAATTGCACCATTTACAATTGGCTTACCACTCCTATTAGTAATATTATTTAGCTCATGTCGGAAAAGGTCCTTTGATAACTATCTAATCTTCACGCAGGTACCGACGCTATATAATAACCAGGATTCTATAGAATCATGGATAAATATTCGCAATGCTCAGATTGTTGCACTGAATCCCGCAAAAGCCGGATCTGAACCCGTAATTCTTACCGGGGATTTCTTTTCCGCAAGATCTCCCGAAATATCATATGACGCGCAGTATATGCTTTTTACTGCCCGGAAAACAGAAAATGATCCCTGGCAGATTTATGAAATGGACCTGAAAGGTTTCAAAGTAAGGCAGACCATAATATCTTCGGATGATTGCATAGATCCTTCCTATCTTCCCGGAGGCAGGATGGTATTCGGAAGATTATTAAAAAATGACAGCCTGAAATCGGTTCAGTGCCTTTTTACCTGTAATATTGATGGTTCTGATATCAGAAGAATTACTTTTAATCCTTATACATATTCTTCCACTTCAGTTCTGAACGATGGCCGGATTCTGACACTCAGCCAAAAAGTATACCCTGAATATGGTGACAAGATATTGATGGTTTTACGGCCTGATGGCACCAAAGCTGATATGTTCTACAAGAGTGAGCAGGAAAACACTATCGTTGGCAAGGTGCATGAAACTTCAACGGGGAAAATTCTGTTTATTGAATCAGTTGATAATAACGGATTAACAGGTAAGTTGGTTTCAATCAACTATGCGTCACCGCTCCATTCAAGAACAGATCTTTCCTCTTTAAACAAAGGAGATTTCAGGTCGGTTTTTCCATTGTCTTCCGGTACTCTTTTAGTATCATGGCGCAAATCTGAATCTGAGAATTATGGTCTCTTTGATTTTGATATGGGTGATATGAGAGTTGGCAAAGCAATTTATTCACTGACGGATCATGATATAATTGAAGTTGTGAAAGTGACCAGTCATGAAAGACCAAGGAAGTTGCCAAGTGAGGTCGATATGGGAGTTAAAACCGGTCTTCTGCTTTGCCAGGACATTAATTTTCATGATGTAGCTGGTTCGGGGAATCCTTCTTACCCACAGGCCACTAGTATTCAAGTTATGGGTATAGACACTTCCATGGGGGTGGTAAAAGTCATGAAAGATGGTTCTTTCTACTTAAAAGTTGTTGCGGATACACCTTTCAGGATTCTCACACTGGATGACAGGGGTAATGTTGTACATAGTTCCTGCGACTGGATCTACTTACGTCCCAATGAAAGACGAGGCTGTGTAGGTTGTCATGAGGACCATGAACAGGTACCTGATAACAGGCAACCGCTGGCAGTATTGAGAAACCCGTTCCTTATACCGGTACACCTGGATGAGATAACTGAGAAGGAAATTGATTTAGAATAAGAATGAAATGAAGAGATCCAGATTATTTGTCTATTTGGCAGTTATATCAGGTATTGGACTGATAGCTTCCATCACATTTCATAAACTTGCAAGGGCGCATGTAAATTATATAACAGCTGTTGATGACCATCCTCTTTTATGTACTAACTGCCATCTCTATACCCAAACCACAGGTGTATCGGCGAAACTTATAAATGCCGATTATTACTCTCCTTTTAATCTGGCTCTCTCCAATAATGGAAGCCTGCTTTACGTTGTAGCACAGGATGCAGATGCCATACTGGTAGTTGATGCTCTCACCAATACGGTAATAAACAGAATAAATGTCGGCATCCATCCTCATACAATTATTCTGAACAGGGAAGGGACAAAAGGATATGTCAGTAATCAATGGTCCGACAATGTATCGGTGATAGATCTGAATACATTTAGTGTAACAGATACTCTTAATACAGGCAATGGTCCGGCAGGACTTTCGCTGAGTAATGATAGCAGGTTTCTGTATGTTGTCAATTCGTTTGGTTCTGATCTGTCAGTAATAGACCTCTCATCCAAAACAGAGCGGAAAAGGCTCACTACCGGTAACAATCCAACAGGGACATCCCTTTCTCCTGATGGAAAAATACTATATATCACAAGCAGAAGGGCTAATATAGCACGATATGGCGAGCCTCTTATAAGCGATGTAACAAAAGTAGGTGACAGTACTCAAATGGTAACTGAACAGTTGGAATTTGAGTCGGCTTATATGATGGAGAATGTTGCATTTACTCCATCGGGAGATATGGCAATGCTGACATTGATCCGTCCGAAAAACCTTCTTCCCTCTATCCAGGTTGAACATGGATGGATGATGACCCATGGGATAGGCATTATTGAGCAGTACGGAAAAAGAAGAGTGGTACAGTTACTTCTGGATGAACCAAATGCCTATTATTCCGACCCATTTGACATTGTAATTACACCTGACGGAAAAAGGGCATTTGTTTCAAGTGCAGGAGTGAATTGTATATCTGTACTCGATATCGACTCTATAAGAAGTATCCTTAAAAACACATCCGATGAAGCTTTGCGCCTCTTTTCCAATAATCTGGGGATCAGCAGGAGGTTTGTTATTAAAAGGATAGCAACAGGAACAAATCCTAAAGGTATGGCTTTATCGCCGGATGGCTCAAAATTATATGTTGCCGAGCAACTTGAAGACAGAATTTCTGTTATTAATGCTGAAACGTTTGAAATGCTGAGTACGATAGACCTGGGAGGACCAAAAAGGATTACCGTAGCCAGAAGGGGAAGAAGACTGCTGAATAATGCCGGACACACATTTCAGAATGAGTATGCCTGTTATACTTGTCACCCTGATACACATGAGGATGGACTTGCATATAATATGGCTTCTAAAGATATGGGTCGGAATATTACAAACACTCAGTCATTGCGCGAAATAGCCGATACTCCGCCATTTAAATGGAACGGGAAGAACCAGACAGTATATAAACAGGATGGGATGCGTTTTTCTACTGTCCTCACCCGGACTGAACAATTCAGTTACCCCGATCTGGATGCACTGGTTGCCTATATTCTCACCGGAATAAAATATCCGCCCAACCTGATGTATAATCCCAATGGAGAATTGACAGAATCACAGCTACGAGGGAAAAATATTTTTGAAAGGAAAATGGATAATTCTGGAAAGATTATTCCCGATAATAGCCGCTGCATAACCTGTCACCCGCCTCCTTTCTATACAAACCTCCAGCTGGCAGATGTTGGTACTCTTGCTTTATCTGACGATTCAATTTTATTTGATACACCCCACCTTAATAATATTTATGCTTCTCCGCCATATCTGCATGACGGGAGGGCCAATACCCTGGAGGAGATATGGACATTATATGGAAAAGATGACAAACATGGATATGTGAATGATATGACTAAAATCCAGCTAAACGACCTGGTAGATTATTTAAAATCGCTCAGGGCTCCACGATATGACCACTCCGTGTCTAAAATAAATCATGCAACATTTTCTAAATCACAATAACTACAAGAATATGATAACTACAAAAAAGAGGATATACCTGATATTTGCAACCATTGCAATGGTATTTTTGGGACTTGGCTCAGTGGGATTCATTATAATTAATCATAATCCTTCAGAGACGAATAATATCAATTCAGAAATCGGAGTAAAAGCTACGAATCCTGATGCTTCAATTGAAAACAGTAATAAAAATTCACAAATTAAGGCTGATAATGAACAGATGCCTGTCTACGGTCGTTGGCGCAATTTCACGACTAAAGATGGCTTACCTGCCGACAAAGCTTATTGTGTACGTATTGTTGGTGACCGGGTACTGGTTGGAACTCATGACGGCCTTGCGGTTTATCATCAGGGAAAATGGAAAACGTATACAACAAAAGATGGACTTGCTCATAATGGAGTAGTATCAATAGATGTAAGTGGACTTACCGGAGATGTCTGGCTTGGTACAATGGGAGGACTATCACGGTGGTCAGCCGGGAAGTTTGAAAATTTCACTCAGTTTAACAGCGGCATGCCAAATGATCTGGTATACTGTGTTATTTGCGACGGGAAAGATGTTTGGGTTGCTACAGGCGGAGGTGCCGGTTGGTATGATACATATACAAGGAAATGGGAAATATTCACAGAAAAGAATGCACCAATGCATGAACCATGGACATACGGTGTGAGTGCAGGCGATGGGAAGATATTCATTGCAGCGTGGGGAGGCGGGGTTATAGAATATACCAAGAAAACAGGTAAATTCAGGGATTATACTGACCCGGATAGTAATATGGAGATAGATCTTTTTCCTGATGACGGAGTGGTTCATGACATTACTACCGCTACCACCTGGGCTGATGGAATTCTATGGGTGAGCACTTACTTTGGATTAAGCCGATATGATGGTGTTCACTGGAAAGGATTCTTCGATCACGACAGTGGTTTAGCCAGCAACTTCATCAACTTTGTTAAAGCAGCCGGACCGGTTGCATACATTTGCACTGACAAAGGATTAAGCTCGACCGACGGCAAAAGCTGGGTAACTTATAAGAAATATGAGAACAGTAACAACGGGGAAGCTATACTAACAAGTGGCAATGAAACAAAAAAGATTGAAATGACTCCATCAATTTCTCATAATTTTATAATTGGAGTTGACATTAAGGATGATGTGATATGGGTTGCCACCTCCTCAGGTGTTAGTCGTGGAGAGCTACTGAAATAAAAATATATCAATTTGCAGATCGAAATTAAAGAAATATTTTATGAACCGTAAAGATTTGTTTTTTGTAATCGTTATCCTGATTTTAATGCATCCGGTTTTAATAATAAATGGTCAGGACACAACCCTTATGTATGGCAAAACGCCTGAAAATATTTTTCCATATGACAATTTTCAGAAAGCCTATAAATATCATTTTCTTGAACCTATTCAATTTTACGGTGCAGGGAGGGAAAAACTACCTCCAAAGAACCTGACAGAAGTCAGAATAGGATTTCTTGGACCTTTGGAAGGATCCAATGTTGTAGATCTGGGTAAACAGATGTTAAACGGAGCTACCCTGGCAATGGAAGAGGCCAATAAGAAAGGCGGCTATAAAGGTATCCCTTACAGGCTTATGGTGCATAATGACGTAGGTTTATGGGGTGCTGCTGCGAATGAAGTGATAAAAATGGATGATGAAAAGGTATGGGTCTGGCTGGGTTCTATAGATGATATTGTCTCTCATGTTGCATTACGCGCGACACTTAAGGTGGAGATATTAATGGTAAATACAGGTGATCCTGATCCTACTTTTACTGAAACAAACATTCCATGGGGAATCAGGGTAATCAGCGATGATCGTCAAAGCGGATATGCTCTTGCCAGCTATATCTATAACAAGATGAGCCACAAACGTATTGCTGTAATAAGAAACAACCACAGGTATGGAAGGGTTGGCGTAATGGAATACAATGGTGTTGCTGTTCGACTGGGGCATCCTGTATTAATTGAAGAACGGTTTAATGACGGAGAGACAGATTTTAAAATGCAGCTTGAGAATATAAAGAAGATATCCCCAGATGCTATACTTGTATGGGGAAACGCCAAAGAATCTGCTTTGATTTTGAAGCAAATACGAGAAATGGGCATGAACCAGCCGGTATATTGTTCCGACAGATCGGTTTCTCCGGAATTTCTGAAAATTGCCGGCAAATATGCAGAAGGAATAGTAACAACCTGCCAGTATAACCCGGAAGCTGATATTACTGCTCTCAGGGAGTTTAAAGCAAATTATTCCAAAAGATTTGGTATTGAACCCGATGTATTTGCGGCCCATGCATACGATGGCATGAACCTGATAATAGCAGCAATTAATAAAGCAGGGCTTAACCGTGTTCTGATTCGTGATGTGCTTACAGATATGAAGACATTCCAGGGTTATCAGGGTATAACGGGAAAGATCGTATTTGATCAAAGCTGGAACGATATAGGCGATATCTGGATGGCTAAAGTGGAAAATGGAAGATTTAAGTTTTCACCTGCGCTTCCAATGGAGACACGAAGGCATTCATCGACTATGCCGGGATATTAATTTATATGAAAATGGAAATAACTCTATGCAATGATCAGCCAGATGTTGGATTTACCGTTCCAAGAATGGTGAGTAAGGAGACAAAGCCGGATGCAACAATCGTTAAAGTAAATCTGGTTGAGGTAGGTGGTTCTGAAATAGTGATTATTGCCGGGCCTTGTGCTGTTGAGAGCAAAGAACAGCTGTTTGATACAGCAAGCGTTGTCAGGGATTACGGTGCAAAAATTTTAAGAGGAGGCGCTTTCAAACCACGTTCCTCACCATATTCCTTTCAGGGGATGGGCGAAGAAGGATTGAAACTATTATCATTAATCAGGAAAGAAACAGGATTGCCTGTAGTTACTGAAGTAATGGATACCAGACAGGTTGAACTGGTGGCAAAACATGCTGATATGCTTCAGGTCGGTTCACGAAACATGCATAACTACCCGCTTTTAAAAGAAGCCGGTATGTGTAAAAAACCTATTCTGCTAAAACGGGGTATGATGGCTACTATAGAAGAATTCCTGCTTGCTGCCGAATATATTCTCAATCAGGGTAATGATCAGGTAATCCTCTGTGAGCGTGGAATACGCACCTTTGAAACCTCAACGAGGAATACACTTGATCTGGCTGCCGTTCCTATGCTTAAGAAACTAACCCATCTTCCTGTAATTGTCGATCCCAGCCACGGCACAGGACTCAGTTGGATGGTCCCTTCAATGGCAAAAGCAGCTGTTGCCGCTGGTGCTGATGGCGTTATTATGGAGGTTCATTATAATCCTGAATCGGCACTATGTGATGGACTCCAATCGCTCGATCTGGATGAGTTTTCACAGCTTATGACAGATTTAAGAAAAATTGCTGTCGCAGTTGGAAGAGTAATATTGTAGTCTTTCCGCCTTCATGTTGAACGATAAAAACAATTATTAAATGAGACTTAAAAGATTACAGATCACAGCTTATTCAATACTGTTTTTATTGGTACTGTCACTTCCTGTTTTACTGGCCTTTCATTTTCCAAAAGTTCCTTTACCAATTAAGATAGGTCTTTTAATTCCTGACAATAAATCGCTGGCAGCCAGGAGGGGTGCTGAAATGGCAATCAGTGAGGCAAATAAAAAAGGAGGTTATGACGGCCGACTCTTCCAATTGGTGGTACGCACAACTGAAGGACCCTGGGGAACAGGCTCCAAAGAAGCAGTTAACCTGGTCTTTGAAGAGGAAGTATGGGCCATTGTAGGTTCTAATGATGGAAGAAATGGTCATATAGTAGAACAGGTTTCGACAAAAGCTCAGGTTGTTTTTCTGTCTGCCTGGGCAACTGATCCATCACTCTCCCAGGCTTTTGTGCCCTGGTATTTTTGTTGTGTCCCAAATGACCTGAAACAGGCAGATGCGCTTATTGAGGAAATATATAATAAAAGGAAATTAAAAAAAGTTATATCAATATGTGATGATACATACGATTCAAAACTAGCGTTAAAAAGCTTTGAGAAAAGAGTAAAAGAGGCAGGAAAACCAAATCCGCTGCAGTCTCGCTTTTACGATACAGGCACAGAGAATTTAGCAGATCTGCTAAACCAGATCAACAAAGCAGGGGCTGATTGTATCATAATTTTTTCTCATTCATCTTCTTCAATTAAGTTGATCCAGCAAATGCGGGCAAAAAAAATGAATCAACCGGTTTTTGGAACGATTTCAATGCTGGATGAAAATCTTATATCTTCTCAGGATTTTAAAAAGATTGAAGGTGTCAGTTTTGTCGCTTCTGATGAATGGCTTAGCCCCAAAGGGATAGCCTTCAGGGGAGAATATAAAATTACTTTTAACCTTATGCCAGGCCCTGTTGCAGCATATGCTTATGATGGATTAAATGTAATAATAGATGCCATAAGGGCAGTCGGTCCTGACCGTGAAAAGATCAAAAATTATTTACAGAAGATTTTCCTGGAAGGTGTAACAGGACTGATTCAGTTTGATGAAAAGGGAAACAGGATGGGCAACGCAAGATTGATGGTTATAAAAAATGGGATTCCGACTTCCGTGGAAAATTAATCACAGTAGTAATTTCTCTTTATTTCTTAATTTTGACTCCATGAAGAAAATATATATAATCTTATTGGTAGTGTTATACTCCCTCTGCCTGATCAGTTGCAAGAATACTCCTGAAGATAAACAGCAAAAATCAAAGGATATGATGACCACTCAGGCTCTTGGCCTGGCTTACCTGGAGGAATTCAAACTCGATGAAGCTGAAACTGAGTTTCTTAAGTTCATAAAACTCGCGCCAGAAGAGAAGCTGGGTTATGCAAATCTTGGTTTGACCTATCTCAGAATGGGTAAGTACCAGGAAGCTGAAAAGCAGCTCCTTAAAGCGATAAAAATTGATGCTAAGGATCCCGATATCAGGTTGATCCTGGCTACTGTTTACCAGATGGATGATAAACGGGAAAAAGCCATTTCCGGGCTTTTAGATGCTCTTACTTTCGCACCTGACCACATAAAAATACTTTATGACCTTTCTGAATTGTATTCGGCAGGATCAGATGAGGAATCTCAAAAACAACGCGAGAATTTCACAATTCAGTTAATTAAAAATGCTCCCGGAAATTTAGTTCCATATCTTAACCTCACCGAAATCTATATCCGGAATAATGAACCGGATAAGGCTATTGAACAATTGGAAATAATTCAGAGACAATTTCCGGAGTTTCCAAAGGAAGCCGTTGATTATTATGATAATACACTTTCACTATTAAAAAAAGCAGATAACAAAAATGCATTCATTCAATTTACTATTTTCCATAATTATCTAAAGGTTACTTCACCATATCAGGCCGGAATCATGGACCTGAAAGGGCCAGGTGGTTCCCTAATAGGTTTTCCTCTTATTACATTTGATCAGCAATCGTCATCAAAAATCAATGAAAATGAATCACTTCTCGAAGTGATTAAATTCACGGATGTTACAAGTTCTGCCGGTCTGGATATTATGAATCTCAACTCTCCGGGGAATAATAACTCTGAATTGGTAAATTTCACCCATGTGGAAACTGCTGATTATGATGCTGATGGAGATGGAGATATCTATGTTGGCAGCTATGATCCCGGATCTTCTTCCTTCAGCCATTTCCTGTTCAATAATGATATGGGACGGTTTACAAATGTTTCTGATGAAGCTGGGATCAGACATTCAGGAAAAGAGTTTTCAGCCGCATTTGCTGATTATGACAATGATGGTTTTCTTGACCTTTATATTGTAAGAGAAGGTGGAGATCTGTTATACAGAAATTCAGACAAGGGATCTTTTGAGGATTTTACATATAAAGCAAAAATTGGGAGTAAGTCAGGGGGCAATAGTGCTTTGTTCTTTGATCCTGATCATGATGGAGATCTTGATCTGTTTGAAACAAGATCAAATTCAAACCTGCTCTTTCAGAATAACGGAGATGGAACATTTACTGAGCAGACAGGGAAGACAGTATTATCAGGTAATCATGGAAATAGTGTTGATGCAGCATTTGGCGATTTTGATGATGATGGCGACATCGACCTTTTTGTTGTGAATGAGAATGCCGGCAATACCCTGTTTTCAAATCAAAGACAGGGACTCTTTAAGGATATTACAGAACAATGTGGCCTTCAAAGTAATGGAGGATCCTCAAAAATAGCTGTTGGGGATTATAATAATGACGGGTTCTCAGATATCTTCATTTCATCGGACAAAGGTGGACCTAATGAATTACTAAGGAATAGAGGCGATGGAAGCTTCATACCTGAGAATAATTCAAAGGGATTATTTTCTGCTGATAAGAATCTTAAAACATATGATGCTTCATTTTTCGATTTCGATAACGATGGCTTCGCAGATCTTTTAACAGCCGGCGAATCCTTAGAAAAGGGGAAACGTGGTCTACTTCTATATCATAATGAGGGAGATGGAAAATTCACCGATGTTTCTTACTTATTACCTGCAGATGTGAAAACCGGCAGGCACATAGCTGTTTTTGACTATAATGATGACGGTGATCTGGATGTTGTGATTGCAGGAGTGAAAGGAGGAGTATCCCTGTTGAGGAATGATGGAGGAAATATTAACCATTATGTTAAAATGAAACTGGTAGGGTTAAGGGCAGGCAGCGCTAAAAATAATCATTTCGGAATTGGCGCAAAGGTGGAGATACGATCCGGCGATCTATATCAATCGATGGTCGTTACAGATCCAGATGTTCATTTCGGTCTTGGAAACCGGTTAAAAGCTGATGTGATTAGAATCACCTGGACCAATGGAGTTCCGCAAAACATATTTCTGCCAGGTGCCGATCAGTCGATCATCGAGGCTCAGACCCTGAAAGGTTCCTGTCCGTTTCTCTACACCTGGAACGGTGAAGAATTTGTATTTGCAAAAGATATTATATGGCGCAGCGCTCTCGGAATGCCACTTGGAATTATGGGAGGGACAAAAGCATATGCTTTCCCGGACGCATCGGATGATTATATTAAAATAGACGGTGATTTATTAAAACCGGAAAAAGGATATTTTACAGTTAATGTGACATCAGAGCTCTGGGAGTCCATTTATTTTGATAAATTACAATTGGTAGCAATTGACCATCCGGATTCTGTTGATATATTCGTTCCTGAGCAGTTCTCCCCGCCGCCTTTCCCCGGGATGAAGATTTTGCAGGTAAATGACAAGTATACACCCATTTCGGCAATAGATTCAAAGGGAAACGATGTTCTTTCATTCATATCTGCAAAAGACGAAAAGTATCTCTCTGATTTTAAACCAGATAAATATCAGGGAGTTACAGAAATGAAAGAGTTGATTCTTGATCCCGGGAAGGTGGATCAGTCCGGTAATTTATTCCTTTTCCTGAATGGTTGGATATTTCCTACTGATGCCAGTATTAATTTAGCAATTTCCCAATCCGATAAATTAAAGGTCATCCCTCCTCTTATTCAGGTTAAAGATAATAATGGGGAATGGGTGACTATTCTCGACAACCCGGGTTTTCCAATGGGAAAAGATAAAACGGTAATTGCCGGTCTTTCAGGTAAATTCTTGTCAGCGGATCACCGGATCAGGATAATAACAAATATGGAGATTTACTGGGATTACATCTTTTTTTCCGATTGTCTTTCTAATTCCCCGGTTATTACAAACCGCTTGAACCCTGTCTCTGCCGATCTCCATTACAGGGGATTTTCACGCAGCTTCAGGAAAGGCGGACGTTACGGGCCCCACTGGTTCGATTATTCAGATGTGGACGGAGATCCGAAATGGAGAGATTTAACTGGTAACTACACCCGATATGGTGACGTATTGCCCCTGCTTCTTGAATCAGATAACAAATATATTATTTCCAATGCCGGTGATGAAACAACGATACAGTTTGATGCTGATGCATTACCGGAATTAAAAAAGGGATGGAGCAGGGATTTTCTTCTCCATAGTGTGGGGTGGGTGAAGGACGGAGATATAAATACAGCTCTCGGAAGTACTGTAATACCCCTTCCCTACCATGGAATGAAGAGTTATCCTCCTGCGGAGACAGATACTTATCCTGACAATGCTGATCTTCAGAAATATAACAGGGAATATAATACAAGGGTTGTTACAGCAGATAAGTATCGTAATGCATTGAAAAAATAAGTACTAATATCCTGTATGAATGATATTTAATTGTATAAAGAACCCCCTTCCCAACCTAGGGTTGTTTAAAAAGCCGAAATCCTTTTTAAACAGCCCCAAGGAGAAAGAACTTTTCCCCCCTGGGGTAAATAAAAAAGGGGGTATAATTACAAAAAAGTTAACCCTTTATTTTTCTCTTCTTCTTGTGATGTTAATCCCGATTATTACCTCAGCACAGAAAAAGAGCATCATCTTTACCGATGTTACTAAAGAAGCCGGAATCGATTTTAAATATACTATTGGTGATTATTCTTATGTGAATATCCTTGAAAGCAGCGGATCTGGCATCACTGTTTTTGATTACAATAATGATCAGTTATTGGATCTTTACCTTATGAATGGTACATGGATTGAAGGTATATCTGATCGCGATGGAAAGATTTTTAACAATACAAGCAACAAGCTGTATAAGAACAATGGTAACGGAACCTTTTCAGAAGTTTCAGGGATTGCCGGGGTTGATGACAAGCACTGGAGCATGGCTGCCGGGGCTGTTGATCTTGATAACGATGGAGACCAGGACCTCTATCTGCTGAATTATGGCCCGAATATTTTCTATCGGAACAATGGCAACGGAACCTTTACCAACGTCACTGATTACCTGGGTCTCAAAGGGCCCGAAAAGTTAAATGGTTTTACAAAGTGGAGCATTGGAGTTGCATTCTGGGATTATAATAGTGATGGCAGAGTTGATGCCATGGTTGGCAACTTTCTTGCCTTTGATCCTCAATATGTTTCAGCTTCAGCTCCCGGTTTGATGCCTCATCCCTCTGAATATAAGGGTCAGGCATCGATGCTTTATGAACAGCAACCGGATGGCAAATTTGTTGATGTCACAGTCAGGAACGGCCTTTTTTATCCTGATTCAAAATGTATGGGTCTGACTGTTTTTGATTATGATGATGATGGAGACCAGGATATTTTCCAGGCAAACGACCACCAGTTGAATTTTCTGTTCAGAAATGATGCCGGAATTTATAAGGAAGTTGCTGTTGCAAGCGGAGTTGCGGCCAACAGCAAAGGGAACCCTACCGGCTCCATGCATGGATCGATCGGAGATATTGATGGAGATGGGTTAATTGATTTACTGGTGACAGATCTTGAATATGGTGCCCTGTACCGGAAAATAGGTAACGGAGTATTTGAGGATGTAACAGGGTCAAGTGGTATTGAAGGGCCTATGGCCGGAAAAGGTTCCTGGGGTGCACAGCTTTTTGATTATGACAATGACGGAGACCTTGATATTATCGCTGCCAACGGAACAGCGGAGGAGCTTATTCTTCAGTATCCCTTATTGCTTGAAAATGACGGTAAAGGACATTTTAAAAATGCCGGGGAGATGCATGGTGACTACTTCACATCAAAACGTTCAGGCAGGGGTTTAGCCGTGTGGGATTTTGATAATGACGGAAACATAGATATTATTATTTCTCATGTTGATAAAATGGGAACGGCAGCACTACTGAGGAATGGGGGTGGAAACGGGAACCACTGGCTGGGACTCAGCCTGAAAGGGAAAGATGGTCCTGCATCAGCAATTGGGGCCAAAGTGGTAGTTACAGCCGGAGATAAAAAACATGTTATGATCAATCAATGGGCAACCAGCTATCTCTCCAACAACGATCCCCGGCTTCATATCGGACTTGGAAGCCAGAGGCAGGCAGATCAGCTTGAGATAACCTGGTCAGACGGGGAAAAAGAGGTGTACAAGGATATTAGATGTGATCAGTATCTGACTATTTTGCAAGGTACCGGGATAGTGACAAGGTAAAAGGGTGCGGGGTGCGGGGTGCGGGGTGCGGGGCGCGGGATGTGTGGCATAAGGCATGCTTCGGACTTCGGCCGACATAGTCTGCTACGTCCGACGAAGTCAGCAGGCAGTTTAAAGTGAAAAAGGTAATTATTTAAAATCCAATAATATGAATAATGAATATGTTTCAAAAGTTGTGGATTTGACAAATCCGGATAAGAATGTCATTTATAATATGACACATGAAGAAGCAGTTAGTATAGTCAGATCGGGTAATATTGAAGCTGTACGCAAGATTGACGGACAATTTTCACTGGTTTCTGTCGAGGGAAAAACTATCAGAATGGCACGGTCGATAGGCCGCCCGATCCGTTACTTTATTGCAAAACGTGCGGAAGGACCCCAACTGGTTATTGCTGAACGTATTGATGTCATTTATAACTATCTAAAAAAGGAAGGGCTTGATAACCAGTTCCATCCCTCCTACACCAGGATGGCTCCGGCACACTATATCACAAAAATTGAACTTTTGGGTTGTCCTGACCCTAACCCTGTTTATTCCAGGTTTTTTTCACCGGAAAGAAATAAATTCAATAATGAGAATTCTGCGCAGATAGGCGAAAAATATATGGCTGTGCTATACGAAGAGATTAAAAAGCATCTGCAGTTCCATGCAAAATCAGGTCCTGTAGGAGTTACTTTTTCAGCAGGAATTGATAGTGGTTCTGTCTTTCTCCTGACCTATCATGCACTTAAAGAACTTGGTGAGAGTCCGTCAAGGCTAAAAGCATTCACCCTTTTAATCGACGGAGATGGTGCTGATCTGATCCAGGCCAGAAAATTTCTTGAGGCTTTGAATATGGAATTATTTCTTGAACCGATAGAGCTTGACTACTCAGCATTGAACTGGAAAAATGCTGTAAGAGCAGTCGAAGACTATAAACCGCTTGATATACAGTCAGCAACAATGAACCTGGCTCTTCTGCAGGGAATCCGTTCACGATATCCCGACTGGAAATATATTTTTGACGGTGATGGTGGTGATGAAAATTTAAAAGACTACCCTATTGAAGAAAATCCGGAGTTAACAATACGCAGTGTACTCAATAACATGATGCTTTATCATGAAGGCTGGGGAGTTGATTCAATAAAGCACTCATTAACATATTCCGGAGGATTAAGCAGAGGGTATATGCGAACATTTGCACCGGGCGACCTGCTGGGTTTTGAGGTATTCAGCCCGTATACACTACCCAATGTGATCGAAATTTCTGAGGGAATTCCTTATATTGAAATAACCAACTGGGATCATCAGAAACTTTATGATCTGAAGGGACAAATAGTATCTCTTGGAATTAAGGCTGTTACAGGTATGGAAATGCCGGTATTCCCAAAAAGGCGTTTTCAGCATGGCGCTGCATCTCCCATGGATTTCAACAACCATTTTCCTGAGCTGGAAAAAGAGTACCGGAAAGAGTTTCTTTCAATATATGAGTGAATATCAGGATCTTATCTTCAGTGACAATTGGATAATCTCCAAAAGGGGAAAGAAGAATCCTGTGGATGTTCAGAGGCCATATGCCTGGATAGTTGAAAAAGAACGCACCCATTCAGGAGATATAGACGATATTGCGGTTATATTCCTGACCAACAGGGAATGCCCTTTTCACTGCCTGATGTGCGATCTCTGGAAAAACACCACGGACGAAACTATTCCGCCAGGCTCCATCCCAAACCAGATTGAATGGGCCCTGGAACAAATGCCAGTTGTAAAACACATTAAACTTTATAATAGTGGAAGTTTCTTTGATGAAAGGGCGATACCATTAGCAGAATACAAAAGAATTGCATCTCTTTTAAGCAGCTTCGAAACTGTTATTGTTGAAAGTCACCCAAAACTGATAAATGGAAAATGTCTGAAATTCAGGGATATGCTCAAACCTGATCTTCAAATTGCTCTTGGACTTGAAACTGTGCATCCTGAGATCCTCAGGAGGCTCAATAAGCAGATGACAATTGAAGAGTTCAGAACCTCGGTAGACTATCTTTCGCAAAATGGAGTCCGGTCAAGGGCATTTGTTCTGCTCAGACCTCCCTTCATGTCTGAAGCTGAAGGAGTATATTGGGCTGAAAGGTCACTCGATTTCGCCTTCAGTTGTGGTGTTGAATGCTGTACCATAATTCCTGTGAGGGAAGGTAACGGGGTAATGGATATCTTGCTGGAAAAAGGGGAGTTCACACTACCGGATATCCACTCTCTTGAGACAGTTCTGGAATATGGTATCGGACTTAAAGCAGGACGAGTTTTTGCCGATGTATGGGATTTAGCACAGTTTTCAGGTTGCGAAAAATGTATTAACCAAAGAACCAGACGGCTGATAACAATGAATCTGAACCAGAAAATAATCAGCAGGTACAAATGCACTTGCGATTCCTTTATTAACCGGCTCAATACCATGTTAAAATAATTCTTTCCAAAATGTAGTTATCAGAGCTTCCATATAATTCAAAAATAATTCTACCTTTATTGGATAGTTAACAGATATCGCACTGCAAAATAACTTGAGTTCATCGAGGCAATTTTAGCCATAAATATTCTTGAATGGGATCGAAACAAAAATTATGTAGCCTCTTAGTATTAGTTTCTGGAATACTTTTTTGCTTCAGCTGCAAAACAGGGATCACAGAAGATATCCAGAATACTGATCGTAAGCCCATGATCGAACCGGATTATTCAGATGTGACCATACCCCCCAATATTGCCCCTATGAATTTTATGATTAAAGAAGAGGGAAGTCGCTTTAAAATTTCAGCCACCACTGGTTCTAAGGAATATCAGATAAATATAAAATCGTCAGATGGAATAATCAGGTTCCCGGAAAGATCCTGGAGAAAACTGATTAAGGATTGCCAGGGAGATACAATCAAAATAGAGGTCCAGTCTTCAGGTAAGGATAAAAAAATCCTGAAAAAATATGACCCTTTCTATATGTATGTATCCAACGATCCAATTGATCCCTACCTGGTCTACCGGTTGCTTTATCCTGGTTACTACAGCTGGTCAGAAATCAGGATTATGCAAAGATCTCTTGAAAGTTTCCGGGAGGAACCGATTTTCGAAAACAGGATCATGGAAAAGAACTGTGCCAATTGCCACTCCTTCAACAACAATAGCCCGGACAGGTTCATGATCCATATCAGGGGATCGCTTGGGGGAACCTACTTTGTGGAGGGCGGTAAGATAACCAGAACTGATCCGAAAATTGATGCAATGCCGGGCGGCGCAACCTATCCTTCCTGGCATCCCGGTGGAAAATTTGTAGCATTCTCTTCAAACCAGGTTCGTCAGAGTTTCTATTCTTTACCGGGTAAAAAGATTGAAGTATTTGACCTGGTTTCCTCCCTTGTGCTCTACGACAGGGAGAAGAATGAGACAATAAGCATCACCGACCGTGATACAACAAAATACCTGCTGACTTTTCCCTCGTGGTCGCCTGATGGCAAATATCTTTATTTCTGCAGGGCAAAGACAAAAATAAACAGTTCCAACCCGGAGCTGGAACAGATAGAAAATACCCATTACGACATTGCAAGGAAATCATTTGATAAGGAATCGCGTACTTTTGGCGGGACTGAAATTGTATTCAGTGCATCTGAAATAAATAAAAGCGCATCGTTCCCGAGAATTTCTCCTGACGGCAGATTTTTGATTTTTACTCTTCATGATTACGGCACCTTCCCGATCTGGCACCAGGAGGCTGATCTATGGCTGCTGAATCTTCAGAACGGGAAGTTCTCCAGAATGAATATAAACAGCTACAGAACTGAGAGTTACCACGCTTTCTCTACATCGGGAAGGTGGCTTGTGTTCAGCAGCAAGAGGCTTGACGGACGTACCGCCAGGCCCTATTTTACCCATATTGACTCTACCGGCCAACAGGGAAAAGAATTTGTACTTCCGCAGAAAGATCCGGGGCTTTACGGCAGGATGCTGGAATCCTTTAATATTCCTGAATTAGTAAATGGACAAATTAAAATCAGACCAGGAGATTTTGCAAAAGCATCGAAAAAGAAGCCATTGATTGCCATACCTGGAATAACTTCAGACTCTATACTGTTACCGGATAAAACAAAAACAGACATGACACTTAAGGTAAACGAGAGACCAATTCATTAGCGAAACCAATGAATAATTCAGGATCATTACGGGATACAGGCGCTTTTTATCCGACAGGCATATTCTTTCTGGCCTCTTTCGGATATTTTTTCTTTATCGGTAATTATGTGCTGTATTTCCAGGAAACACAATCACTTTTTGTTTTTTCCCGTGAGTATCTGCATGACCATTTGCTGAAACCAGGTGGCCTGCTTGAATATTCAGCAAGGTTTATGGCCCAGTTCTATTATAACAGGTTCCTGGGATCAGTTGTCCTTTCGCTTATCCTTACTACACCTGCGATTCTGATTTATTATCTTAACAAGCGAATTATTGCCGTCATTCACTTCTCAATACTTCTTCTTCTCCTCCCTTCATGCTTGATGTTTATCCTGCAGGCACACTATTATAACCTGATGGAGTATAACCTTGGATTTTTGCTGGTAATTGCATTCTACCTTCTTTCGGTATCATTGGCAGGGAAATATAAACCCATTATTTTATTTGTGTTATTTCCTTTGTTTTACTATCTGACCGGTGCATTCTCAATGGTCTTTGTGGTCATGTACATTTCGCATAGTTTGTTTTTGGGTGAAGGGTCGCGAAGTTATACTTACCCGTTGATTATGATTGCAGTGGCAACCATTTCCTTCATCATCTCCTGGAAAGTGATTTTCCTGCTGCAGCCTATGCAGCAACTCATTTTGTTCCCCCTTCCTGTTTTGGATAATCCGCTTTACAGAGCAGTTTTCATCATTCTTTCAGGTTACATTGTATTCTACCCTTTAATATGCAAACGTGTTGCCAGGATCAAAGAGAAAAGGTTCAAAAGAAAATCTCATTCCTACGGTACCTTAATAGTTTTTGTGGCAGTATGCATCTTCCTGGTATTTAAGATTTATAATCCACAGACAGCAAGAGTTGTTGAAATGGAGCGGCTTGTCTTTGAAGAAAAATATGATGAGGCTATTGATTTCCATGAAAAGAAACCTTCGCTGAACCTGATAGGCCAATATTTTTACAATATTGCGCTATCTGAAACGGATCAGCTATGCGACAGGTTATTCTTTGGAAGGCAGGATTTTAGTGCAGGTGCACTTGTATTACCCTGGGGTGATAACCACCTTAACAGAGGAGCTTATTTCTATTATGCAACAGGGCTTATTAATGAGGCTCACAGGTGGGCCTACGAGGAGATGGTTGTATATGGTTACCGCCCGCAGAATATTGAGCTTCTTGCTAAGACCTGTCTTATTTCAGGCGACTGTGATATGGCAAGAAAGTATCTCAATATTATGAAAAGGACCATTTTCTACAGGAAATGGGCAAAAGAATTTGAAAAGATGGCAGACAATCCTGAACTCATTAGGTCGCATCCCGAACTTGGTGCAAAATTTAAGATAGTACCTCCGAATAATTTCTTCATTCAATTCAATGAACCTCAGAACAACCTGCCGCTTCTGCTAGAAGGAAGGCCTGAGAACAGGAAGGCTATTGAGTATTATCTAGCCGGACTGCTTCTTACCAAAAAAACAGAGATAGCAGTAAATAACGTAAAGAATTTAAAAGAGTCAGGCTATACAAAGATCCCAAGGCATTTAGAGGAGGCGATACTGGTTTATTACAACAGTACAGGGGTATCCCCCGACCTGGGAGGGTTGACTATTACCCCTGAAACCCGGCAGCGTTTTGAACGCTATTTCTCTGCCTATAGGTCAGCCAGGAATAATCCCTCCACCCTGAAGGATAAAATGGAAAAGAATTATGGCAATACCTTCTGGTTTTATTTCCATTTTAAATAATCGGATCTACGTATTTAAAAACATATTAAAATACATAGAATCTTTTCCTGCCAATCAGTATTGCATAAAAATAGCAGAGGCGTTGCATGCAACGCCTCTACGAAAGCTACAGAAATTAATTAATTCCTAATATGAATCATCCTGTGTCAGAACACCTTTTTGAAGATCGATCTGATCCTGGGGTAATGGCCAGTAATCATCTTCAGTAGGATTGTAAACAGCTCCAGTCAGGAATGACCTGAATGTAACGTCCTGTGCAATATAGGCGTTCAGAACCTGGTCGCTTAAACCCCAGCGGCGCAGGTCAAAGAAGCGGTGGCCTTCTGTTGCAAATTCAAGCCTGATCTCCTCTCTCACAGCCTTTCTTGCATTAGCCTGTGAATCGAAAGGATAAACTCCGCCACCCGGGTAAGGTTCTATCAGGTAGTTAGCTGCAGGTAGATTCCAGTCTACAGTAGGATTGGTCGTGAGGCTTGCAGTAGAGGTGCAGAGTCCCATTACCACTTTGCTGCCTTTGGCACGGTTACGTATCTGGTTTACCAGTGTTCTGGCGAGGTCCAGATCGTTATCTTCCACTGCTATTTCAGCTCTCCAGAGCAGGATATGGGCATAACGGTACTGCCTGTAGTTTTTACCGTTTCTAAAGCCGGATCCGTTAAGATTTAAACTTTGTTCTGACTTAAAATGCATGTATTTTTTAGTCATGTAAGGCCCGCCATTAATCTGTTCACGGATCCAGTCATTCCCCGGGTGGATACCCCATTCCAGGAAATCAACTCCCCGTCGTGCAATAGTCCAGTCAACACGAGGGTCCATAAGATGATCGGTCTGTGTAAATGCATCACTGCTCTTTTTTCCCATATCATGAACCAGCGGATCACGCGCTGCTATATCGAGCACCGGTAATCCGTTTGCATCGACCTGGAATGCTTCGAAAAGGTTCTGTGAAGGCTGATAGAAACCCCATCCGCCGCAGCTTGCCGCACCCTTCTGGTGAAAGGCGGAACCGGTTGGCATAATTGATGAAAAACTGGTGGCGGTTGATGTTGCCTGTAACTCAAAGATCGACTCTGCATTGTTCTCATGAGTCATGTCATAGTTCTCATAAAAGTTGGCAACAAGACTATACTTATTTGCACTGATAATAGCGTCAAGAAGCGTTTTAGCCAAAGCATATTCTTTCTGATACATATGGACACGGGCTTTTACAGCCATAGCGGCATATTTGTCAGTACGTCCCTTTTGCCCCAGTGGTTTTGTTGCAGGAAGGTTATCAATTGCAAACTGCAGGTCGGCTTCCATATCATCCCATCCCGGATCGTCGTTGGTAACCTGTTCAGGAAGTGTTGTTCCCAGCTCAGCCGGTGTTTTAATATAAGGGATATTTTCAAAAACCATGTTTGCCGAGAAATGGAAATGTGCTCTGAGAAATTTTAACTCAGCTTCAATCTCAGTAGCCCTGGCAGCTGGAATTGGTGTTGAACCTTTCTGGGTTTCGGCCAGGAATGTCAGTGCTACATTTGCACGGGCAACGCCGGCATAGCAATCTCTCCACCTTTCGCGCATATACGGATTGGATGGTAAGGCTTCGTATCTCTCAACCAGGTTATAAGCAGACTGGTCGCCTGCTGAAGTGCCTTTGTAGCAATCGTCAGAAGCGCCGCCGCCATAAGTCCAGTCAGTTCCCATAGCAGCTCCGAAAATACCATCTCCCTGAAGTCTTTCATAAACGCCAATGAGAAGGGCTTCGACACCTTCAGGAGTCTGAATTACCGCACCGGCGGCTACACCGGGAGGCTGCTTAACAAGAAAATCTTCACTGCAGGAATATGTTAACAGCAGCCCGCCCAGAAGTAAAATAAATGATAATAATCTAATTAGTTTTTTCATATCTTTTTATTTTAATTGTTATAAAAATATTCCTTTTTAAATACCAAAGGTAATACCAAATATGAATTGCTTTGGTGTAGGCCAGGCACCCCTATCTATACCCATATTAATACCGGCATCGGAAATTTCCGGATCTAATCCCGGAAACTTGGTAATAGTGATCAGGTTAGATGCCTGAAAATAAATCTGAAGAGTATTTAACCTGTCCTTCAGAAGAGAGTTAAGATCGTAACCAATCCTCAGGTTCTTCATGCGAAGATATGAGCCATCCTCCAGGAAAGCTGTAGAGGGTTCCTGGTGTGGTGTATCATTGGCTAAGATCACCGGCATAGTGGCCTGTAAATTGTCACTAAGGTAAGGGCTTCCCCACGATTCATAAAGTCTTCTCTTACTTTTTCCTGAGGCAAACTGGGTGTAATCAATAAACCTGCTCACATAGTTTACCACTTCGTTCCCAACGCTGGTAAAGAGGGTGGTTGACAGACTTAGACCCTTGTAGTTCACATTAAGACTCAAACCGGCAGTGAAATCAGGATGAGGCGACCCGATATAGGTACGGTCACCAGCATCAATATACCCGTTCCCGTCAACATCCTTGTATTTAAAATATCCGGGTTTATTATATGTACCTGTTTCTCCAAATGCTTTTGGCCATGCATCAACCTCTGCCTGGGTCTGGAAGATCCCTTCAACTATGTAGCCGAAGAATTCAGGGAATGCTACCCCGGTCTGGGATCTTGTGTAAGGTTTCTCACGATAACTGCTTCCCTGGTAAAAGTCACCGGCATTATCGGTGAGTTTAACAAGTTCATTATTATAGCGTGAGAATACCAGATCGGCGCTATAAGAAAGATCGCCGTTCATTGCCGTGTTTGAGTATCCCAGCTCAATATCGAATCCTGTATTTTTCATTTCACCAATGTTTATCGACGGTGTGGAAGCAGTACCCAGGATCAATGGTATCTGCTTTGGATAGAGCATATCTTTTGTATTGCGCTGCCATACATCCAGGGTAAGAGTAAAATTCTTGATGAGGGTAGCATCAATACCCACGTTGGTGGTTGTTGTGGTCTCCCATTTCACATCAGGATTACCAAATGTGGTCTGGTAAAATCCGGTTGAACCTGATCCTGTATTTGAACCAGTTATGGGATAAAATGAATTGTTGAAGTTGAGGGCAAAATTGGTATAGCTGTTATAATTACCCATCTGGTCATTCCCTACAGAGCCATATCCTGCACGAATCTTTAATTCATCCAGCCAGCTTTTCGTTGAGGCCATAAAAGCTTCCTCGGATACTCTCCATCCTGCTGAGAATGCAGGGAAAATACCATATTTCTCAGTTCCGAAACGGGAAGAACCATCGCGCCTTACCACTGCTTCAACCATATACTTATCGGCAAATGAGTAATTGATACGACCGAACAGTGAGAATAAGCTATATGCGCTGGAACTGCTGGAGTTGTTAATACCCTGCAGACCAGTACTTAAAGACATATAGTTTATATCTTTGAAGGAATACTCTGATCTGCTTCCGTTAAGACTATTAGAATTACTCTCATACGCTTCAGATCCTCCAATCAGCTTAATGTTGTGCTGACCAGTTATAAGGGAGTACTCAATTGTATTGGACCATGTCCAGTTCAGACCAAAACTGCCAGATTCACTAAGTCCATCATAAGTAGCTCTTTCTGCTTCTCCAACTTCAACAAAACTGACATTTTTTGAATACGAACCAGATTGATTAATACCAATAAGGGATTTAACAGACAATCCTTTCAGAATATTTAACCTGATGTAAGCAGTACCACTTACATCCATATCCTTTGTAAAATCGTACTGATTCTTATCAAGCTCGAATACCGCGTTCGTACCGTTCCCCATGGCAGACGCTCCTGACCCTGCATAGGTTGTTCCGGATATATCAAAAACCGGGATCATTGGCGGAAGCCTGTAACACCATGATACTATGGAAGATTCAGAGTTATCTCCTTGTGCTCCATAATCTTTATCGTAGTGTAGACCGAGGGTTGTACCTAAATCGATCCATTTCGCGGGACTTGAATTAATATTGGCACGGGCACTATACCTGTCATAGCCTGTCCATTTGAAAACACCTTCATCTCTGGTGTATCCAAGCAGAAATGCATAGGTAGTATTTGCAGAACCACCGGCAATATCAATTGTATATTCTTTAAACTGGCCATTCTGCTGTGCTTCCTTCATCCAGTCTGTTCCTTCCTTATTGGTCTTCGTAATAAGGTATGTGTTATCTCCGTCCTCGACTGCCAGTTTATTGTCATATAATGAAGGGTCTGTCAGTGGATCTCCATTAGAAGCACCTGCAGGGAAGATATAATCAGGAATTACAGATGTTGGACCGCTGCCATACTGAGGATGGTTGGCTGATACACCTAAGTTTTTTGCTTCAAGCCAGATCATTTCTCCATATTCCTGGGTATTTAACAGATCGTAAAAATGTGAATTCTTTGTAATACCCTGCCTCACATTCACATTTAAAGAGACTTTCTGGTTTCTCTTACCGGACTTTGTGGTTATAAGAATTACCCCGTTGGCAGCTCTGGCGCCATAGATGGATTGTGCAGCAGCATCTTTTAATATGGTGATGGTTTCAATATCATTAGGAGAATAAGATCCTCCCGGTACACCATCAACAACAGTGAGGGGATTTGAATTATTAATGGTAGTCATACCGCGGATCCGGATAGTTGCACCTGCACCGGGAGTGTGCTGATTGAGGATCGTTACTCCGGCTACCTTACCCTGAAGACGCTGCATCGGATTGGTTGAAGCGCTCTCAAGAAGAGTAGCTGCATCAACTGTCGAAACAGAACCAGTAAGAGATTTCCTTGTCTGGGTTGAATACCCAACAACAATAATCTCATCTAGTCCTGTCAGTACTGAGTGGAGAGTCAGGTCAATAGTAGCCTGGGCTCCAACTGTTACCTCCTGCGTGGTAAATCCTATAAAAGAAAAAGTAAGTACTGAATTTGGTGAAGAAACAGTTATGGCATAATTACCACCTGCATCTGTAATAGCACCATTAACAGTACCTCTTTCTGTAATATTTACACCAGGAATAGGGTTGCCATCAGAATCGGAGATCTTTCCTGTGACACGCTGTTGCTGAAGGTTGTCAGAGGAGACAATCCCCGGATCTGTAATGCTTGCAGCTACAAATGTCTGGATCGCTCCAAACAAAAATAGCACGGTGAGGAGTTTCATTACCTGCCTTGGCATATAGAAGGCTGCCGGAAAAGAAACAGCTTGTTTGATTTTTTTAGTCATACTAAGTTAAGTTAGAAGGTTTAAATTAAATGTATTAACAAAGTTTCCCTGTCAGATTTATTTAGAAAACTTCATGTTCAGGAGTATAATTAACTCCGGGAGATTAGGTCAGGAAGTGTCATTCATAGGCAGTAAAATTAAGGTTAGGTTAGTCTATTTAAAGTCAATAAATGAATAATCATTTCATATCAGGAATACCTTTGCTATGCCGGTCCAATCAAAAGGGCATACCCAAACTTATATAAAAAAAACAATATAAAACAAATATTTGTTAATTTTTTTTACAAATCGGATTGGGAATCGTAAAATTACCAGTAGGTAGAAACGTCATGCATGACGTTTCTACCGAACAATTTGTTATACAAAATGATTTACCATTACAATTCGTTTCTTATTTTTGTATTGGTTTATACGGATAATTTCTGAATCCCATCAAAATGAAGAAAAAATACATGAATCCATATGTTGCAGGTACTATGCTGGGTCTGGTTCTCCTGCTGGCCATGTTCCTTGCGGGCCGGGGTCTTGGCGCAAGCGGTGGCCTGAAGTATTGTGTAGTTTCAATTGTGGGTGCAGTTGACCATACGCATGCAGAGGAATCAATATACTATTCCAAATACTTTGAAGAGGGGAAAAAACCTTTGACAAACTGGCTTACAATTGAGGTAATGGGAGTGCTGATTGGTGGGTTCCTGTCGGGAGCACTTTCAAAGAGGCTGAAATTTAAGATTGAAAAATCTCCATCTATATCTAATACCAGGAGGTTGATATTTGCCTTCCTGGGAGGTGTATTCTTTGTGTATGGAGCTCAGCTTGCCCGAGGATGTACCAGCGGTGCGGCTCTTTCAGGAATGGCTGTTCTGTCAGTAGCCGGCTTTGTAACCATGGTAGCTATTTTCGGATCAGCTTATCTCTTTGCGTGGTTCTTCAGGAAGAATTGGATATAATTAACGGTACGACGGTATGACGGTACAACGATACAACGGCAAAATTAAGATAAAAGACAAAAGTAAAAAGATAAAATTAAAGACTGCAAGACCGCAAGACAATTAGACAGTAAGACAATAGAATATGGGACCAATATCATCATTAATCGAGATGCCTGAATGGCTGAATATGTTAATTGCGACAGTGATTGGCATTGGCTTTGGGTTTTCTCTCGAACAGGCAGGGTTTTCTTCCAGCAGAAAGCTGGCAGGTATGTTTTATGGTTATGACACGACAGTGATCAAAGTATTTTTTACTGCAGCCATTGTGGCTCTTGTGGGTTCTCAGTTATTAAGCTTCTTTGGGCTTCTTAATCTCAATATGGTATTTGTCAATGAATTTTATGTGACTTCATCAATAGTTGGAGGTGTTATTATGGGAGCCGGCTTCATAATGGGCGGGTTTTGTCCGGGGACAGGTTTAAGCGCTCTGTCAATCGGCAAAATTGATGCAATGTTTTTTTTCGTTGGAGGACTGCTCGGAGCTTTCCTTTTTGCAGAAACCTATCCTTTAATTCAGGGTTTAGCCAACTCTGCATATAAAGGTCCGGTAAAGATCAATGAGGTGTTGGGAATCTCTCCCGGGCTCTTTTCACTTCTTCTGATTATGGCTTCGGCTGTTATGTTCTGGTTTGCAGAGAAAGCCGAAAAGAGGTTTGCACGACCAGAAATTACAAACGATCTTTAACAGGTGAACAAATGAATGCACGAGAAAAATATACTGTAATACTTTTATCCCTTGGATGTATCCTTGCTTTACTACCCCTCTCCGCTAATCGTTCACTCACAGTCAGACCACAGAAATTGCTTTCTGAAGTGCTTGACGAGACAACTTATTTTACTGTTGACCAGGTAGCAAGATTCATTGTATCCGAAGATAGTACTGTCCAGATTATTGATCTGAGACCAGTTGAAGAATATTTGTCAGTAACTATCCCGGGGTCACTGAATGTGCCATATAATGAATTCCTGAGTAATGACCAGAGTAGTCTGTTTAACAAGGGACCCGTTAAAACTATTCTCTACTCCAACGGGGATATAGAGTCTAACTTCGCTCTGGTAATGGCAAAAGGGTTGAATTTTAAGAATATATATGTTATGAGAGGCGGACTCAACGAATGGTTCCTTACAATAATGAACAGCCGTTTTACAGGTGAGAGGATATCGGCGAGAGAAAATGCATTGTTTGAGGCCAGGACAAGAGCAGCCAGATTATTTGCAGATATTAACAGTCTGCCTGACAGTCTTAAGATGAAATACATGGAGGCTAAACAGGTGGCTGCAAAAAAACTGGATGGAGGATGTGAGTGATATTGGGTGCGGGGTGCGGGGTGCGGGGTGCGGGGTACTAGGTGCCGGTTACTGGGTGCCGGTTACTGGGTGCCGGATGGATCATAGCAACAAGCAACAAGCAACAAGCAACAAGCAATTAGCAACCAGCAACTAGCAACAAGATAATACCATGATGGAGCAACTTAAGAAATACAGGTTGGTTATTTTAATTGTTCTGCCAATTATTATTCTGGTTGCAATAAGGTCATTTGGTGGCAACCATTTTAAGGTGGATGCAATAAAATGGGCAGAACCCTCCTTTAATAAATCTAATATGATTACAATGGACCAGATTGGCGCTATTGAAGGAGATAAGCTATTAATCTATCTTGACATTGACAGCGATGAAATTGATAATACCGGAATAAACTCTGTTTTTATTCCAACAGATTCCATTTTAAGTAAAAAATATCTTAAAGCTATCCGCAAACTTGAAGGATCCATATTTATCAGATCGTCGGAAATTGCTGTTTCATCAAGAATCTGGATGATTCTGAGTCAGATGGGCTTAAGCAATATTTACATTCTAGCTGACGATGCTGATAATGAGATACTGAAATACAAATTCCGGACTGACACACTGGTCAAACCGGAATCTTAATCTCTTTTAAATCAGAGGAATTTATTATTTCACTACAGGAAAATCATTAACTTCTTCGGTGGTAAACGGCAGCCACGACAAGGCTTGCCTCTGACTTACCATTTTTTTGTACATAAAACTGTTATTTCCATACTTCAAAGTCCTTGCATCATATCCGAAAAGTCTAAGATAAGCAGTTGCGAAACCTGAGCTATGACCTGTTCCGCAATACACAACAACTGTCTTATCAAAAGGAATTGAAGCCATTTCATCCGTAAATCCAAGAGTTGATTCAGGTTTATACCTTACAGCACCAGGAATATGTCCGTCCTCATATTTGTCCTTTCTGTCGAGATTTACGACATAATATCTGGCCGGATCACTGAATACCTCTTCAGCACTAATCAATACATTATCTGCTCCCTCTTCAAACAGTTTATTGAACCTGAATTCTCCTATCTCCTCTCCTGTTTTCAATCCGGTATTCAGTTCAGGCATAGCCACCGGGTCAGCTTTTTCATAAACGCTATTCTCAAGTTTGCTTTCAAAATTCCCTGAAATACCCTTAAGCCATCCTTCATCAGCGCATTTTTTGTTCCAGGCACTCATTCCCCATCTCATTGCATAAACGTTACCATAACCCATTAATCTTAACAAGGAGGTAGTGTAACTCGATAACTGACCATCATCGCTAACCATTATTATTTTATCATATTCAAATGGTTTGATGCCGGTTTCAAAGTATTCAGGCAGCTGTTCCAGTTTTTTATTTACTGCGCCTTTAATATGACCCTGCGAAAATTGTTCTGATGTTCTTTGATCAATGATCAGAATATTACTACCAAGACTTTCATATACTATTGATGCTTTAATAAGCGATGGATAAAGCTGGCTGTTAACATAATCACCATTCTCTTTCAGATCATTTAAAAGTAACTGTGTTTCATTTCCAATTACTACCGGCGCTTTTTCAACAGGCGGTTTTTCCTGATTACTATCAGTTTTTTTTCCTGTGCACCCATTAAATGAGAGTGAAATGAGGAATAAAAAAAAGAGTACTGAATATTGCATTATTTTCATATCGATCTTTATATCAACTGATTACAGCTTTACAGAAGCTCTGTCCCTATCATACCTTATTGTCTCTGTTCTGTTGCCAAGTTCATCATATTTGTACTCAGTAATAGCAACTCCGGTTTCAGGGTGGTTAATAATGTTCCTGTCCTTGTCCATATTCTTAACTTCTATAACAGCTCCATGGCTGTCATAAACATTCTGAGTCACAGGTATACTGTTGCCTGAAACATACTCGTCATCCTGATCGTATACCGCAGTCTCCAATACATAACCATTTTCATCAACCTTATTAAGTCGTTTCGACCACCCTGAATATAAATTTGACATCTGTCCATACACATTGAAAACTGAAAAACTTTCAAGGTCACCGGATTCGTTTGGCACAAATGTAAAATATGAAACGCCTATGTCGCCACAATTCTCTGCAGTACAGTTATAGAGAGTATCACCCATATAGTTTGCCATCCTGGTCACATAACCTTTATCGTTATATGAGAATCTTAGCTCATAGAATGGACAGAAGGGATTCATTACCACCTCTTCACCTGCCATATTATATCTCTTTTCCTGCACCATCCCATCGTCAAGAATTTTCCATACATAATTATGAATGTTATTCCTGTTTTCCATCATCTCCCCATCTTTGTTCTTAAACATAAGGCCTGTACGATTCCCATTCTTATCGAGAGTATATTCAGAGGTATAAACACCACCAGATTCTATTTGCTCATTATCTTTATTGAAATAATGCTTAATCTGCTTATTATCAACATAATCGTATGTTATTTTTGCAACTCCGCCCATTGAGGAATAAGCCAGGAGTACATCATTACGAACAAATTCTACTGATAAAAGACGTCCGGAATTATCATAGCTAAATTTATAGCTATTTATAGTCCTGGACTGATCAACTGTAAGTGGATGTGTCCCTTTTTCAGTATCATAGGGAGTCTCGCTAAACTGAAGCGCTCTGTAATACTCCACCCCTGAATGCATACTTTTCTTTTCTGTTTTACCGGTACATGAAACTACACTAATTCCCAGCACTATTGCAAGGATAACCGGAATAGTCAATTTACTCAATTTCATACTTTTATTTTTTTTGTTTAAATTAATGTGCAAAAATATTATTTATGTTTCAATTTTACTAATTCATATTAAATTCAACAAAAATCAGAATGAATTGCTGTTCAAACAATAATTTAACAAATAATATCTTAAAAAGTTTAATAATCTGATTAAACCTTTCTTCATAAATTGAATCAAAGAGGGTAGTTTTGTATTTATATAGAGTCGTTATGAAAATATACATTAGAAGTGCTTTAATAGTAATACTGGTAATAATATTTGTTTCTGATATTGTTTCTGCTCAGGATGTTATTGTGCCTTCAGAAAAATCCGGGCCCGGAAGGGAACAGATTTCACCAGAACAGCTGGCAATCCTGAAGGCAAACAGGGCGAAGCAGATTGAATTCAGGAATGCGTTCAGGGAGACTCTTTCCGGGAATCAGCTTGATATTCTAACCGATCCACGCCTGACAAGGGAGGATAAGATCAAATCATTCAGGAGCTCATTATCCGATAATCAGGTTATGATGATCAAATCAAATGCAACACAGGTAAAGGCCCAGAAGTTTGCAATAAGATCGACTATTTCCAGCCAGCAAAGAATGCAGATAAGAAGGATGGCGATGAACAGGTCGCAGCAAAACAGAGCTTTATTCCAGAGAGCCAGGATGCAGCGAAGGTTGCATGGCCACCATTAATATTATCAATTTTAAAAGGATTATATGAAATTCATAAAAGCAATTTTAATAATGTTAATGATATCTCTTCCTGCTTTCGCTCAGGAAGAAACAGTCAATTCATTACTTGATGAGTTTCTTTTTGGCAAAAATTCGCAGGATTCCATTTTGGAAGCAATCATTATTAATGAAGCAGATATAGATGACCTTCTTGATGTTATCAATAATTTCAAATTCATTTACCTGAGGAGTGAATTTGAGAATAAGACATTTTTTTCAGGACAGGATCTTGGAATAGATCAGTATAATATTGCAAATCAGGTATTTTACCAGGGGCCAAAAGGCTTGAATCTTGGTGTGGCTGGTGTATTATACAGTGGGTTTAAGCCGAAATATAATACTACAATTGCTTCCATAGGTTATAATAAAAGGATATCAGGACTTCCGGGTGCAAGCGTTCGTGCTGCCTATAACAGATTCTTTTTCGCAAAGGTTGATTCCATTGAAGAAAATGCCTTCAATAGTTCGATAAATCTTGGCGTTACATACCAGTTAAAAAATATTGGTACATCAGTTGACTATTATTTTCTTGCCGGCAGTGATCCTTCCTCACAGTTTTTATGGGACATCTTTTCTGATATTACAATTCTGAGAATCAGATTGTTCAACCGGCTTAAGTTTACTCCCGAATTATCGTTCTACTTTGGCAATGAAACAGTTGTCACAAGCCAGTATATTTCCCTCCCAAGATTTACCGGAGAGATCTATTCCGAAAAAAGTACTTTCGGTCTCAGGAATACGGTACTAAGGATACCTCTTAATCTATCGTTCAGGGATTTTGATCTGAGAGCCGGTTATAACTTTAATTTCCCAAGGGTTCCGGGAGAGGATACCAATCCGGAAAGAACCTCGTTTTTCAATATCTCGCTCGGGTATATGTTTACCTTTTAATGGTATGGCGGCATGGCGGTATGACGGTCCGACGGCATGAAGGTTTGATGGTGCGATGGTTTTATGGTGGAGGTTTGATGGTGTGGAGGTAATTTGGTATATTTGAAAAGACTATAAGCGTGGAACGTATAGTCTAAAAATTAAGTTTAATTAAAATCGCTGCATTATGGGAAATTTCCAGAAACTTAAGGTCTGGCAGCTCGCAAATAATCTTGCTGTCAAAATTTATAAACTTACCAAATCACAATACTATTCACTTGATTATGGATTAAAAGACCAAATCCAAAGGGCTGCTGTCAGTATCTCTGCAAATATTAGTGAGGGAGATGAATTAGGTACAAATAAACAATCCGTAAGACATTTCTATATTGCCAAAGGCTCTGTGGCAGAATTACAAACCTTATTAATTATCTCTCACGAGATAGAATATATTGATTTACAGACTAAGGATAATCTTGAAAATGAATGCAACGTTATCTCTATAATGTTAAGAAAATTAATAAAAGTCCGAAGCCTCGCAACCTGAAGCCGTATCATTATACTACCATACCATTACACCATCATATAATCATACCATCGTACCACCGTACCGTTGTACCATTGTACCATTGTACCATTATTCCTATATTTGTTAAATATCTAATAATAATCACCATGGAAACCTCTTTCTTTGACTCCCATCTGTTCAGTTATCTGATTTTACCTCTATTTATATTCCTTGCAAGGATTTGTGATGTTTCAATAGGCACCATGCGTATTATTTTCGTCTCCAAGGGAAAGAGGAATATTGCCCCAATTCTAGGGTTTTTTGAGGTCTTTATATGGATTATTGCAATAAGCAAGATCATGCAGAACCTCGATAATTATGCAAATTATTTCGCGTATGCCGCAGGATTTGCTACCGGTAACTTAGTAGGAATGATAATTGAAGAAAAACTTGCAGTGGGGGTTCAGATGATAAGGGTGTTTGCTCACGGCACCGTGACGGATCTTATTCAGAAACTTAATGTTTTCGGGTTTGGAGCTACAGTAGTTGAAGCACATGGAGCCAGGGAAAAAGTGAATCTTATTTACACAATTGTCCACAGGAATGAGCTCACAAAGGTGCTGGAGGTGATAAACGAATATAGTCCGAAGGCTTTCTATACGATTGAAGATGTGAGGTCAGTAAATGAGGGTATTTTCCCTCCAAAAAAACCGCATACAATCTTTACTTCCAGTCATTTATTAAGAAGGTGGAGGAGGGGGAAGTAGAGCAAGGGGCGTAGGCATCCACCTTCGCTAAAGCTACGGTGGACAAAGCAGGGTGCAGGGCAGGCGATAATCGGTAATCGGTAATCGGTAATCAGTAATCAGTAATCGACAAGTCCCAAACCGAATACCGAATACCGAACACTGAATACCTTTTTCTAATTGAGTAATGATTATACCCAGCAACATGCAACATGCAACAAATACATGCTAATTAATTATTTTTATATAGATTTGACAAACAAATAAACTGAGATTATGGAACATATCAGCAGCCATCCGCTTTATCGAAAGCATAACATCGACAGTGCAATGAGTTCATTGTGGGAGTTTTATAAAAAGAGATTTCTCTCATTATTTATCATATCATTCGTAATGTCGCTGGTAATTCAGTATGCATCAACAATGGCTAATTTCAAGGAGCTTCAGACAATTACCGATCCTCTCCTCCTGCTTGAAAAAATCAAGGGTTTCGTGGTACCCATTTTAATAATTTCACTTATAAATCTCCTGTTTACAACCATTCTCCAACACTATATCATTTACAATCCGATCGACAGTGAAAACAATATTGTTGCTGCAGCAATCAGATCTATGAGATATTTCATCCCATACCTTATCATTTTGGTTCTGCTGGCATTTGCGGGTTCAATAGCAATTGTACTTGGACTTCTTGCTTTAATAATAGGAGTGTTTTTTTCCATATTATACCTGATGACACTTTACCTGTTCATTCTGCCAATATTAATGGTTGAGGGTACCAATATCGGAAATGTGATAAGCAGGACATTTACCCTTGCACATCGAAACTTCTGGTCAAATATCGGATGGGTGGCCGTCTTTATAATAATTCTTGTTGTTCTTTCTGTTATTTTCTCAGCTATTATTCTCATCCCCTTTTCGGGAAGTTTTATAAAGACAATCATAAACCCTGAGAATGTATCTGAGCTTCTTGATTTTGCAACAAATCCTGTTTTTATAATTCTTTCAGCACTTGCAGGTGCTCTTACCATGCCGCTTATGCCGATATTTGCATGTATACTCTATTTCAATGGCAGGGCTGCGGAAGAACAATCTCAGACTATCACCGACTACTCTCCTGAAAACGACAAGGTGAGGGTTGAGGATCTTTATGCGAAGCCGCTGTTAGAGGAGAATGGGGAAACCACTGAAAATCCAGACATGAAATAGTGGCGCCAAGGCACAGGGCAAGCTTCCGACTTCGGTCTTCGGTCTTCTGACTTTTTCCTTTTGTCTTTTGTCTTTTGTCTTATAAATCGTTCTCCCCCTTCACATATCCGAAATTAGCGAGTATTCCACCATCTACATAGAGTATATGCCCATTTACAAAATCACTGGCTCTTGAGGCAAGAAATAGTGCTGCATTTGCAACATCTTCAGGTTCTCCCCAGCGGCCAGCAGGTGTTCTGGTCATGACAAGGTCATTAAAAGGATGACCGTTCTCGCGTATTGGGGCTGTCTGTGAGGTTGCTATATAACCCGGACCGATACCATTGATCTGCAGATTATATTTAGCCCACTCACATGTCATATTCTGAGTAAGTAATTTCAATCCCCCCTTGGCAGATGCATAGGCAGAAACAGTATTGCGACCATAAACGCTCATCATGGAACACATATTGATGATCTTGCCTGCTCTTTTTTTAATCATATTTGGGGCAACCCGTTTGGAGATGATAAGAGGTGCAACAAGATCAACGTCGATAACTTGCTTATAATCTGCAATTGGCATGTCCAGTATCGGAATCCTTTTTATTATTCCTGCATTATTAACAAGGATATCAACAGCACCCACATTTTTCTCTATCTCAGATATCCCCCTGTCAACATCATTTTCATTGGTAACATCGAATTTCAAGGTATAAACATCCAGCCCCTCTTTCCTGAAAGCCTCTTTACAACTCAGAAGTTTTTCATCCAGCAGATCGTTTACACATACTTTTGCTCCAGCTTTCCCCAATAAGAGACCAACTGCCAAACCAATCCCATGTGTGCCGCCGGTTACGAGGGCAACTTTTCCTGTCAAATCAAATAAGTCTTTCATATAAATAAATAAATTTAATTCCTCTGTGGCACTCTGTGTCTTCCCTGCCTGCCGGCAGGCAGGTCAGTGGATCTCTGTGTAAGGATTTTTAAGAACTATCACAACTTGTCCCGATTTATCGGGAGAGTTACACAGAGGCCTTTGACACTTCGTGTTCAGGCTGCACAGAGTTACACGTAGAAGATGTCATTTCAATGTATCGGGTTGCCTCACATCCATATCGCCGTAATCGAGGTTCTCCCCTGCCATTCCCCAGATAAATGTATAATTGGATGTTCCTGCTGCACTATGAATACTCCATGAGGGTGACAGGACAGCCTGTTCATTTTTCATCCATATATGTCGTGTCTCATCAGGGTCGCCCATAAAGTGACAAATTGCCTGATTCTGTGGAACTTCAAAATAGAAGTATGCCTCCATCCGGCGGTTATGTGTATGAACAGGCATGGTATTCCATACACTTCCGGTCTTTACCTCGGTCATTCCCATCTGCAACTGGCATGTTTCGACCACACTGTTTACGAGCAACTTGTTTATTTGCCTGTGGTTGGAAGTTTCAAGGCTGCCTAAAACGACAACTTCGGCTTCAGCCATTGTAACCAGTTTTGAAGGATAAGCGTGATGCGCCGGAGCAGAATTAATATATAGTTTTGCAGGTTTATCCGTGTCAGCCGATTTAAATACAACATCACGTGTTCCTTTTCCAAGGTAGAGAGCCTCTTTGAATCCAAGGATATACACTTTACCTCCTGCTTCAATAATCGCTTTCCCGCCAATATTAATTATCCCCATCTCCCTCCTGTCGAGGAACTGTTCTGATTTAAGTTCATCTGCAGTTTCCAGTTTTAGTGATTTTTTTACAGGCATTGCCCCTCCTACCATATAGCGATCGTACATCGAATAGACGAGAGATATCTCATCAGGGATATATATCTTCTCAATCAGAAACTCTTTTCGGAGCTTTTCGGTATCATAACCTTTAAAGTCTTTTGGATGTACTGCATATCTGAGATCTAGTTTCATGTCAAATCATTTTAAAGGAGCTGTTATAGTTATAAAATCTTGTTAATGTTCTGAATATCTTTTTTTACCAATTAGGACACTGAGTTCCACGGACCCGATAGCTATCGGGATGCACTGAGTTTTTTATCTCCTTGTCCCCTCTTCACCCTTTCACCCCTTCTCCCCTTCTTCACTTCACCATTTCACCCATTCACTCTCACTCACACCTGACGCCAGACGCCCGTCGCCTGGCGCCTTCCTCAAAGAATTCCCTTGTCTATAAGTCGGGTAATCTCAGTTCCGGCAAGCAGGAAGCCTCCAACACCATACACCTCGGTCATCTCTTTTGTAACCGCTTTTGGGTCAGCTCCTATGGGTTGTATAAATCCTACCTTTCCATCGGGCCAGACAGATGTAACCATTGATTTCCATCCCTTTACAACTGCAGGAAGATATGTTTCCTTATCAAGATACCCGTTATTTATCCCCCAGGCCAGACCAAAAACAAAAAAAGCCGTGGCACTCATCTCAGGATTAGGATAACTTGCCGGGTCGAGAAGACTGGCGTGCCAGAATCCGTCAGCCGACTGTACTGAAAACAGTTTTTCTGCCATATCTTTGTAGATAGTGACAAAGAAATCTTTATTCTCATATTTTGCCGGGAGCTCTCTTATAATAATCGGAAGTCCCGCAAATACCCATCCGTTTCCCCTGCCCCAGAATACCTTTTCACCATTAGCCTCCTTTCTTGTAAAATAATTTGAATCCCTGAAATAGAGATGCTCATCCTTATCATATAAATAATCAGTTGTAAACTTATATTCCTGGTACAGAAAATCCAGGTATTTCTTCTTACCTGTTACATTCCCCATTTTGGCCCACACCGTCGGAGCCATAAAGAGAGCATCGCACCACGACCACCTCTGCTGCGACGAATATTCTTTGGTATTTACAAACAGGAGTTCTCCTTTGGCAGGATCTTTAAGTATCTGATCAAGATATGTTTGAATTGGTTTTATCATATTCTTATCCTTGTACTTACGATAGAGCTCTATATACGTTTGTCCGACACAATAATCATCGGCATGATACCTTCGAAGCGGATTTTCATGAATGTAATAGTCCCACGAGAGTTGATCCGCAATAATTTTAAGCCACTCATAATATTTATTATCACCGGCAATAGATGCCCATTCAACCATACCAGCATAAAGGGCACCATTTGTCCAGTCAGCCAGGTTGTGAGAAAGAGGTGTTTTCAACTGCCAGTCAGCAACTGCCTGGAGGACAGTTTTAATCTCATTTTTATTAATATCAGCATTAAAGGCAGGTTTTTCCTGAGCCTGGGAATATGATATTAATGATGTTATAAAAGGAAGAATTATAAAGAAGAGTTTTACGTTTTTCATAGGATATTTTATTAACCGGATAAGATAGATTTTTCCTGTCTGACAAAAATACACTCTTTGATTGAAAACACAATCAGGTCATTTTTATTAATTTTAACTATTGAATTATTTCTTGATATTTTGATTTGTTATCCCTATTTTCGTGGACCTTAACATATAGGGGATTTTAACCTGAAAAATAGTTATAAAATCGTATAAAGTTATGAAACCATTTATTCATGATAATTTTATTTTAAGTAATAAGACCGCTGAACGTCTCTACCATAAATATTCTGAAAATCAACCAATTGTTGACTTTCATTGCCATCTTTCGCCTGCTATGATAGCGGAAGACCGTCAGTTTGCTAACCTGACCCAGGCCTGGCTTGAGGGAGACCATTATAAGTGGCGTGCAATGAGGAGCAATGGTATCAACGAAATATATTGCACTGGCAAAGCTGTTGATACTGATAAATTTATTAAGTGGGCAGAGACAGTACCGGCTACTGTTGGAAATCCTTTATATCACTGGACACATCTGGAGTTGGCAAGATATTTTAATATTCATGAATTACTTTCCCCTGCAACGGCGGGAAAGATATATGAACAAGCATCAGCCTTGCTACAGACCAGAGAATTCAGCACCAGAGCATTAATAAGAAAGATGAAGGCGGAGGTTATATGCACAACCGATGACCCTGCTGATAATCTTGAACACCATATTAAGTTAAATGGATCGTTTGAGATAACAGTACTTCCTACCTTCAGGCCTGATAATGCAGTCAAGACTGAGGATCCTGAAAAATTCAGGGCATACATTGTTAAACTTGAAGAGGCTAGCGGAACTGAAATTAAATCATTCGACACTCTTGTTGAAGCGCTTGATAAAAGACACAAGTTTTTTCACGAAACAGGAGGTCGTCTTTCAGATCATGGACTGGACAGGTTTTATTTTGATACATTCAAACCATCAGAGATTGACAAAATACTTGGTAAGCTTCTCAAAGGAGAATCATTATCATCTGATGAAACAGAGAAATACAGATCAGCCGTAATGCTTGAATTGTGCAGAATGAACCATAAGAGAGGATGGACGCAGCAGTTCCACGTCGGAGCTCTGAGAAATAATAACGCCCGAATGTTCCGTCAAATGGGTCTTGACACTGGTTGGGATTCAATCGGCATCTCCCAGGATGCAACAAAAATGTCAGGTTTTTTGAGTGCACTTGATAACACAGATCAACTTGCAAAAACGATCCTTTACAATCTCAATCCGGCTGATAATGAGATGATGATAACCATGGCCGGAAATTTTAATGACGGATCTTCCGCAGCTAAGGTTCAGTATGGTGCAGCCTGGTGGTTTCTGGATCAGAAGAGCGGAATGGAGAAGCATCTGAAGGATCTGGCAGCTCTTGGATTGCTGAGAAGATTTATTGGTATGGTTACGGATTCAAGAAGCTTCCTTTCCTACCCGCGACATGAATATTTCAGACGTATCGTATGCAATTTTATTGGCGGTGAAGTTGAAAAGGGCCTCATTCCCAATGAAGAGGAATTATTGAAACCTTTAATTGAGGGTATATCATACAGGAATGCAAAAGAGTATTTTGGATTTAATAAATAACGAGATATGAATGAATTGAACTTAAAAGATAAAGTAGCTGTAATAACAGGAGGAGCAGGTATAATCTGTTCTGCAATGGCTAAATCTCTTGCCTCACACGGCGTGAAGACGGTAATACTCGACCTTAACAGGGAGGCTGCAGATACAGTTGCGAAAGAGATTGTAGAAGAGTTTAAAACTCCTTCAATCGGAGTCTCTGCCAGTGTTCTGGACAAGGCTTCCCTTGAAACTGCAAAAAAAGAGATACATGATAAATTTGGTCCTGTTGATATTCTGGTGAATGGAGCCGGTGGAAATTCACCCGCTGCAACAACTAAAGTTGAAAGAATGGAGGGTACAGATTCTGAAAATCCTGAAGATACCTTTTTCGGGCTTCAGACAGAAGGATTTGATAAGGTATTCGACCTTAATTTTAAAGGAACTCTACTGCCTTCCATGATATTCTGCACTGACATGGTGAAGAAAAAATCAGGAGTTGTGATCAACATATCATCAATGAATTCGTACAGACCCCTCACTAAGATAGCAGCCTATTCTGCTGCAAAAGCTGCTGTTAATAATTTCACACAATGGCTTGCAGTTCATTTCTCTAAAACCGGTATAAGGGTAAATGCAATAGCACCAGGATTTTTGCTGACAAATCAGAACAGGTTTTTGCTGATTGATGAGCAGACCGGTGGTTTAACAGCCAGAGGGAAAAAAATTATTAACGGCACACCACTGGATCGTTATTGCTTACCGGAAGAGTTAACCGGTACACTGATATACCTGGCATCCGACCTGTCGAAATTTGTTACAGGAGTTATTATCCCGGTTGATGGAGGGTTTAGTGCCTATTCAGGGGTGTGATAAGAGGCACGGGGCATAGGGCGCAGGGCACAGGACGCAGGCACTCGAGCCTGAAATGAAAGTACAAATAGGACATTTAAAACAAAAACGAAGTTAACATGGCAAAGAACGTAATTGTTGCACAATCGGGGGGGCCATCACCTGTAATTAATAGTTCGTTAAGGGGGATTATTGAGACATGCAGAATGTTCCCTGATAAATTCGGAAAGATCTATGGTGGATGGCATGGTATTGAGGGTGTCCTTAATGAAGAGCTTCTTGACCTTTCTGCACAGGATGAGGAGGAGATCGCACTGTTAAGAAACACACCTGCTGCAGGAAGTATTGGAACATGCAGATATAAACTCAAGGATAAGCAACAAAAGGATTTTCAAAGAATAATGGATGTCTTTGTTGCGCATAATATAGGTTATTTCTTTTATATCGGAGGGAATGATTCACAACATACAGCATTCAAGGTAAGTGAACTCGCAAAGACAAAGGGACTCGATCTGATAGCTGTTGGAGTTCCAAAAACTATCGATAATGATGTGGGCGACAATGAGTTCAAGCTGATTGATCACACACCAGGCTATGGTAGTGTAGCCAGGTACTGGTCACATATTATCCAGAATGCAAATGAAGAGAATATGGGTTCCTCTCCTGCCGATCCGGTTCTAGTTATCCAGGCTATGGGAAGAAAGATAGGATATATTCCGGCAGCTTCGAGGCTGGCCGACCCTGAAAGAAAAATGCCCATACAGATCTATATGTCAGAATCAAATGTCTCCATCGATCAGCTGGTCGATAATGTAAATGAGCAGTTAAAACATGATGGAAGGTGCCTTGTAGTAATAAGTGAGGGATTTGATGTCGGAGGTATAGGTGAAGTAAAAGATGCCTTTGGCCATACCTCATTCGGATCAAGTCAGAACTCAGTCTTCCAGACAGTAGTTAACTACTTAAACAGCAAGGGATTAAAGAGCAGGGGAGCAGCTCGTGGCCAGGTAATGGGAACTGATCAGCGTCATACTACTGCATATGCCTCCATCGTGGATCTTGATGAAGCTTATAAAGTGGGTCAGAAGGCAGTGGAAATTGCCTTATACGAGGGTAACGGCTGGATGGCTACCATCCTCAGGGAACCTGGAATAATTTATAATGTCAGATACGATAAAGTCCCTCTGGAAAAAGTAGCATTGTCTGAAAGGACTTTTCCCGAAAATTGGATCACTCCTAACCGTTATGATGTTACAGATGATTTCCTTGTGTATGTCAGACCACTAATTGGTGAGGACTGGCCATCAGTTCCAATGATTAACGGAAGGCAGAGATTTGCCAGACTTGAGATGAAATTTGCAGAAAAGAAATTACCTTCATATAAACTTGAAGCATATGAATAATAAATGCACTTACTTAATTTTACATATACCTTTTTATTTCAATGCCGAGTCTGCAGCATAACTTTTGTCTTTAAACTTTTGTCTTTTATCTTTTGTCTTTTATCTTTTGAATAATGAATCCACAAGAACAATTATTAAGCCTTAAACCAGAAAAGGAGTTTTTCATCGGGATAGATTCTGATGGCTGTGCCTTCGATACCATGGAGATCAAGCAGAAGGAGTGTTTTTGTCCTAATTTCATCAAATATTATGGTATGCAACCGGTCTCAAAATATGCAAGGGAAACATGGGAGTTTGTTAACCTCTATTCAACTAACCGTGGCTGCAACCGTTTCCTGGCTGTAAATGAGACTATCAGGCTTCTTGCAACCCGACCCGAGATAAAAGCCAGGAATTTCACAGTCCCCTCTGCGGATGCTCTGATAGAGTGGACAAAGAAAGAGACAAAACTTGGGAATCCAACTTTGATAAAATATGCTGTGGAAGCGAATGATCCGTTTATTACAAAGACCCTTGAATGGTCGCTGAAGGTGAACGAGGATATCGGGAATATGGTATTTGGAATTACCCCCTTCCCTTTCGTGAAAGAGTGTCTTGAGAAGATGAACCCTTCAGCTGATATTATGGTTGTTTCTCAGACTCCACTGGAAGCGCTGAAGCGTGAATGGGAAGAGAATAGAATCGACCACTATCTTAGAATGATAGCAGGACAGGAACTTGGGACAAAAACCGAACACCTCAAGTATGCTGCAAAAGGGAAATATCCTGACGAAAAAGTACTGATGATAGGCGATGCAAACGGTGACCTGAAAGCAGCGAAATCCAATGGGCTTCTTTTCTTCCCGATAAATCCGGGAAAAGAGGAATCGTCATGGGAGAGACTTTTCAAGGAGGGTTTGGATCGATTCTTTGCCGGCACATTTAAAGGTGCTTATGAAGAGAAGCTTATAAAAGAGTTTGAAGCATTCCTTCCAGAGCAACCTAGTTGGAAATAAACTATTTTTTCTGTATTATTGACCAGTAAGAGAATATTGAAATCTATTACCACGGATAACATGGAATTACACGGATAAACCTTGCAAAAGGATTCCGTGAAAATCCGTGCTTTCCATGGTAAAAATAAATAACATATGGTCTACTATAAGTCAGGTTCTGAAAGTACGGTAATAGGGCCAAATGATCTTGAATACGGGCTTTATTCGGCACTTGTCAAACTTGGCGAGAGGAAGAAAGTACTTGTGGTCCCTCCCGACTTTACACGTTTTCACTCAAGGGCCGGCGATATTACTACCCTGTTATTTAAATACTACAAGGATAACCTGAAAGACATACTGCCAGCCCTGGGAACTCATTCTCCTATGTCGGAGCATGAGCTGGATGAGATGTTTATTGGGGTACCCAAAGAGCTGTTCCGGGTACATGACTGGAGAAACGATGTCGTTACAATAGGAACTGTTCCGGGAGAATATATTTCTGAGATAACCAATGGTGCTCTGGATTACTCCTGGCCGGCTCAACTGAACAAACTTGTCGTTAATGGGGGCCACGATCTGATTCTCTCTGTGGGACAGGTTGTTCCTCATGAAGTTATCGGGATGGCTAATTACAATAAAAACCTTCTTATTGGAACAGGAGGCCCTGAAGGGATAAATAAAAGTCATTTCTTAGGTGCCGTATATGGAATGGAACAGATAATGGGAAAAGCAGGTAATCCTGTACGCAGTCTGTTGAACTATGCATCAGATAAATTCATGAGCCATCTACCCGTCGTCTATATACAAACAGTAATCGGACATGATGATTCCGGAAAGCTTGTAATTCGCGGATTATATATTGGAGACGATGAAGAGGTCTTTAAGCTGGCTGCTGATTTATCTATTAAAATTAACTTTTCTCTTCTGGATAAACCCCTAAAAAAGGTCGTGGTATATCTCGATCCCTCCGAATTTAGAAGCACATGGCTGGGTAACAAAAGCATTTACAGGACACGGATGGCAATGGCGGAAAATGGTGAACTTATTGTACTTGCACCAGGATTAAAGGAGTTTGGTGAGGATAAAGAGATAGACAGGTTAATAAGAAAATATGGTTACTATGGAACTCCTGCAACCTTAAAGTCGTTAAGTGAGAATGAAGAACTACGCAATAATCTCAGTGCAGCGGCTCACCTGATTCATGGCAGTTCTGAGGGAAGGTTCTCTATTACATACTGCCCGGGACACCTTACACGGGAAGAGATAGAATCGGTAAATTTCAGATATCACGACCTCATGGAAATGATGAAAAGGTATAATCCTGAAAAACTTAAAGATGGCGTAAACATACTTGGTGACGGAGAAGAAATTTTCTATATCTCCAATCCGGCACTTGGATTATGGACCTCAAAGGATAGACTGACGACCTAATTGTTTCGCGTAAATGATAAGTTGGGGTATAATAGGATGTGGTAATGTAACTGAGGTTAAAAGCGGACCGGCTTTTAATAAAGTAAAGGATTCAAGGCTTATCGCAGTTATGCGAAGAAATGCATTGCTGGCAGAAGATTATGCACGCAGGCATAATGTACCTAAGTATTATTCCAGGGCAGAGGATCTGATTAACGATAAAGATGTAAATGCTGTCTATATTGCCACTCCCCCGGGCAGTCATGCGGAATATGCTGTTTCAGCTATTAAAGCCGGGAAACCTGTGTATATTGAGAAACCCATGGCCGCCAACTTCGACGAATGCAGGAGAATTAATGAAGCAGCAGAAAAGTACAAAGTTCCTGTTTATGTTGCCTATTACAGGAGAGCCCTTCCCGGTTTCCTGAAGGTAAAAGAGTTGATTGAAAAAGGTAGTATCGGAAGGGTCCGTTTTCTTCAGATGCAGCTGTTCAAAGCTCCTTCCGAAGATGAAAAAAATGGTAAATTATCCTGGCGTGTCGATCCGAAAATCGCAGGGGGCGGACATTTTTTCGACCTGGCCTCGCATCAGCTTGATTATCTGGATTATCTGTTAGGACCGGTAGAGAAAGTAAAATCCATTGTTCTTAACCAGGGAGGATTTTATAAATCGGAGGATTTTGTGACAGCAGAGTTTCTTTTCCCGGATAATATAGTCGGTACAGGAACGTGGTGTTTCAATGCTTCACCTGAGACCAGCAGAGATACTTTTGAGTTTGTTGGTGACAAAGGTGCGGTGATGTTCTCCACATTTAGTTTTGAACCAATAGTCATGGTAAATGAAAGTGGCAGGCAGGAGTTTGTTAACGAGCATCCTGAACATGTACAATATAACCTGATTAATAAAATTGTTCAATCACTCAATGGAAATGGAACATCTCCAAGCACAGGAATAAGCGGGGCAAGAACCAGTTGGGTGATGGATGAGGTGGTGAGGGAGTATTATAAGGGATGAAAGGTGTTGGGTACCTGGTGATCGGTGATCGGTGAACGGTGATCGGTAAGTAGAACCAGGCAACGAGAACGAGCAACGAGCAACCAGCAACCAGCAACCAGCAACCAGCAATTTTTAGTATAGAATAGAATATAAATTTAATATAGAATATTTCTAACGCAATAACTTAATTATGAACACACTATCAGACATCGGATTAATAGGATTAGCAGTTATGGGAGAAAACCTGGTACTCAATATGGAGAGTAAAGGATTCCAGGTTTCTGTCTACAACAGGACATTACAGAAAGTTGATGATTTCCTTGCAGCCAGGGCAAAGGGTAAAAATATTATTGGTACTCATACGGTTGAGGAATTTGTAGGATCCCTGAAACGTCCGAGAAAATTAATGATAATGGTGAAGGCCGGTTCGGCAGTTGATGCAATGATTGAAACCCTCCTCCCCCATCTGGAGGCCGGTGATATAATTATTGATGGCGGGAACACACACTTTCCTGACACAAACAGGAGAACAGCCTATGTTGAAAGCAAGGGACTCCTTTATATCGGAACCGGAGTTTCCGGCGGCGAAGAGGGAGCATTGCTGGGTCCCTCGATAATGCCCGGAGGATCAAAAGCGGCATGGCCATTGGTGAAACCTATATTTCAGGCAATTGCTGCAAAGGTAGAAGATGGTTCTCCATGTTGCGACTGGGTTGGAGATAATGGAGCAGGCCATTTTGTAAAGATGGTACATAATGGTATCGAGTATGGAGACATGCAGCTCATAACTGAGGCTTATCAGATAATGAGAGATCTTTTGCATCTGAGTGCAGATGAGATGCACCTTATATTTAAAGAGTGGAATAAAGGGGAATTAGACAGTTATCTTATTGAGATTACACGCGATATTCTGGCCTATAAAGATACCGACGGCAAACCTCTGGTCGATAAGATACTGGATACGGCCGGACAGAAAGGCACAGGAAAATGGACCGGTGTTGCCGCACTTGATCTTGGAATTCCTCTTACCCTCATCGGTGAAGCAGTATTTTCAAGATGTCTCTCTGCCGTAAAAAATGAGAGAGTACAGGCTTCGAAGATACTTAACGGACCTGCTCCAAAATTTTCAGGAGATAAGGCTAAATTCATAAACGATATCAAGGATGCTCTTTATGCCTCAAAAATTGTATCTTATGCCCAGGGATATGCCCTTATGAAAGCTGCCGCCGAAGAGTACAAATGGGAACTTAACTATGGAGGCATTGCCCTTATGTGGAGAGGCGGTTGTATAATCAGATCGGCTTTCCTGGGTAAGATAAAAGAGGCTTTTGAAAATAATCCCTCAATTACCAATCTGCTTCTCGATCCTTTCTTTAAAGATACAGTGGATAAATCGCAGAATGGGTGGCGAAATGTGGTTGCCACTGCTGTGACAAATGGCATACCTGTACCGGCAATATCGTCGGCGCTTGGGTATTTCGACGGATACAGATGCGAAAAGCTGCCGGCCAATCTGTTGCAGGCACAACGTGACTATTTCGGGGCACATACATACGAGCGGACCGATAAGCCAAGAGGAGAATTTTTCCATACCAACTGGACCGGCAGGGGCGGTACAACTGCATCATCAACTTATAATGTTTAATTGTGTAATTACTAACTAACCTATAGAATATGTCAGAAACAACAAAAATCGGTAACTACAGATGGACAATCTGCGCATTGATTTTCTTTGCAACGACTGTTAACTATCTCGACAGGCAGGTGATAGGTATTCTTAAACCTATGCTTGAAACTGATCTTGGCATCGGAGAAAAGCAATATGCTCATATTATCATGGCTTTTCAGTTATTATATGCTTTTGGAATGGTCATTGCCGGACGACTTATAGACAAGTTCGGAACAAAGATCGGATACGGTGTAGCTGTAATATTCTGGAGTATTGCAGCAATGGGGCATGCTCTCGCAAAGGGTGCTCTCAGCTTTGGCTTTTGGAGAGGCTTATTGGGTATCAGTGAAGCTGGCAACTTCCCTGCAGCCATTAAAACTGTTGCAGAATGGTTCCCTAAAAAGGAGAGGGCTCTTGCAACCGGGATATTTAACTCAGGAACAAATGTTGGAGCAATCATAGCTCCGATTGCAGTTCCTGCTATTGTACTCGCCTGGGGATGGCAAATGGCTTTCATTTTAACAGGAGCAATTGGATTCCTTTGGATTATTTTCTGGTTCATCTTATATGAGATTCCTGAGAAACAACGCAGAATTAAGGCAGCCGAGCTGGCATATATAAATAGTGATATTGATGAACAGCAGGAATCTGTTGAAAAGATTCCATGGCTGAAACTTTTAAAATACCGTCAGACATGGCTGTTTTTCATAGGGAAAGGACTTACCGATCCGGTATGGTGGTTTTACCTTTTCTGGATTCCCGGCTGGCTTGCTGATGTTAGAGGAACCGGACTGGATGTCAAATCATTCGGACTACCACTGGCATTTATTTATACCGCAACTACAGTTGGGAGTATAGGCGGAGGGTGGATATCCTCCTTTATGATTAAAAAGGGTATGACGCCATTCAACGCCAGGAAATGGACTATGCTAATATTTGCTACTCTTGTAGTTCCTATTGTATTTGCTTCAGGACCATCAATCAGTACATGGGGTGCTGTGATTTTGATAGCATTGGCTGCATCGTCACACCAGGCATGGTCCGCAAACATCTTCACAACAGTATCAGATGCATTTCCGAAAAGAGCTGTCAGTTCAGTAACAGGTATTGGGGGTTTTGCAGGTGCAGTAGGGGGAGCTTTTATTTCCTACATAGCAGGTGGAGTTCTTGATTTCTATAAAAAGGCGGGTCACATAGAAACAGGTTATGTTGTGATGTTCTCAATAGCAGCAAGTGCTTATCTTGTAGCATGGGCAATTATGTACGGTTTCGCACCGAAGAACAAAACGGTTATAATCGATTAAAATAACCATTCCAAATATCTGATCTAATTATACTAACTTTCCGCCTTCAATTCAGAGATAATCTGAGTGAAGGCGGAATTAATATATCAGGAATGAAAACACTAGGCAAATACTCAATAGGACTCGGCGACAGGTTTGGTCACCAGGGTGAGGCACAACTGAAAGCAATAATCGCTGCTTCAGAAAAGGGAATTGAAATAACACCTGTCTGGAATAAATCGAACCGCGAACATGTAACAATTGGCACAGAACCCGGGGATGTAAGGGTAGAGGCTGATTCAGTTACAAAAAGTGCCGGATTTAAAAAGGCCTACTTTGTCGATGCGGATCATATTAATCTTGAAACTGTTGACAGGTTTATTGAAAGCTCAGATTTTTTCACAATTGACGTTGCATCATATATCGGACGAAAAGCTGAAAAACGGGAACTTGATGATTTCATGTCTGTTACCGATAAATACACAGGCGAGCTGAAAATACCAGGGACAAAACTTTCATTCAAAACATCAAGACCACAGATAGTCAAAATAGCTGAAAAATACCTTTACGCTGCAATACAGGCATGGAACATATTCAGGAAGATTGAGAAGGTGAAGGGCAAGGGCAATTTTATTACTGAAGTATCAATGGATGAGGTTCCTGTTCCTCAGACCCCTGTTGAACTATTTTTCATACTTAAAATGCTGGCTCTTGAAAATATTCCTGTTCAGACAATAGCTCCAAAATTTTCAGGAAGATTTAATAAAGGTGTTGACTATGTCGGCGATCCGAAAAAATTTGCAGAAGAATTTGAATCGGACCTTATGGTAATTGACTATGCAATCAGGGAATTCGGTCTGCCCCAAAATCTGAAGATGAGCATTCACTCTGGTTCCGATAAGTTTGCTATCTATCCTCATATTGGTTCAATAATCAGAAAATATGACAAAGGAGTGCATCTTAAAACTGCCGGAACAACCTGGCTCGAAGAGGTAATCGGATTGGCAGAATCGGGAGGCGAAGCATTGGATTTTGTTAAAGAGATTTATGCAAAATCGTTGGATAAAATTGATGAATTATGTGCTCCTTATTCCGATGTAATTGATATTAAGAGATCTGCTCTACCCATAAAATCGGATGTTCACAAATGGACCAGCAAAAAATTCGCTGATTCGCTCCGGCATGTTCAGGGCAATCCCGATTATAATGCAAATATGAGACAACTTGTACATGTAGCTTATAAGGTTGCAGCCTTAAAAATGGAGGATTATTTCAGGTTGCTTGAGACTAATGAAGAGACCGTTGCCCAATGTGTATATGAAAATGTGTATAACAGGCATATCTGCAGGTTATTTGATATTAAATGAATAAAAGACAAAAAATACTTACTGTTTTTCTTGTCTGTTTATCTGTTTGCACAACAGGATTATCTCAGGTTCTTGTTGAAGCTGAAAACTTTAACAACAAAGGCGGCTGGGTTGTCGATCAGCAGTTTATGGACCAGATGGGATCACCATTCCTTCTGGCTCATGGGCTGGGTATTCCCGTTGCCGATGCTGTGACTTCAGTATCTTTCCCACAGAAAGGTTCATATCATGTTTTTGTTCGTACCAGGAACTGGGTTGGCTACTGGTCAGATAAAGACACACCTGGCAAGTTTCAGCTGCTTGTAGATGGAAAACCTGTGAATACAGTATTTGGAACTACTGCCACAGAGTGGAACTGGCAATATGGAGGATCAGTTCAGATTGAAAAAGGGGAATCAAAGATCGCACTTCGTGATCTCACAGGCTTTAACGGGCGATGTGATGCTATCGTCTTTTCAACTGATCCTTCTTTTAAACCGGTAAATGATCCTGCCGGTCTGAAGGCCTTCAGAAAAAAGAGACTGGGATTGCCCGAAGTACCTCAGGATGCCGGAAGATTTGATTTAGTGGTAGTTGGTGGTGGTATTGCCGGAACGTGTGCTTCGATTTCTGCAGCACGTCTTGGACTGAAGATTGCCCTTATCCAGGATCGCCCGGTATTGGGAGGGAATAACAGCTCGGAGGTACGTGTTCACCTCGGAGGCAGGATAAACCTCGAGCCCTGGCCGGCCCTTGGTAACCTTGTAAACGAAATAGGACCTGGCCAGGTCGGGAATGCAAGACCTGCATCATATTATGAAGACGACAGGAAAATGGATGCTGTAAGGGCAGAAAAAAACATCTCCCTTTTCCTTAATTACCGAGCTTTTGCAGTGGAGAAAAAAGGTGACCTCATTACCGCGGTTATTGCAAAAAATACAGAAAATTCAAAGGAACTAAGGTTCCCAGCACTGTATTATGCCGATTGCACCGGCGATGGGACAATAGGTTACATGGCAGGTGCCGACTTCATGATAGGAAGAGAAGGACGAAGTGATTTCAACGAACCCACTGCACCAGAAGTGAAAGATAAAATGACTATGGGTTCATCAGTGCAATGGTATTCAGAAGAAGCTGCTTCCGAGGCACCCTTCCCTGATATTTCATGGGGAATTATTTTCAATGAAAACGGTGCTCAGAAAGTTAAAAATGGTGAGTGGACCTGGGAAACCGGTATGCAACTCGACCAGATACAAGATTTTGAAAGAATAAGAGATTATGGCCTCTTAGTAGTTTTCTCAAACTGGTCCTTCCTGAAAAATCATTTCTCAGGTAAAGAAGCTTATGCTAACAGTCGGTTAAGCTGGGCAGCATACGTGGCAGGCAAACGTGAATCGAGGAGGCTTACAGGTGATTATGTACTTAGAGAGCAGGATCTGATGGAAAGAAAAGTCTATTCTGATGGTACGGCTCCGACATCATGGACAATAGATTTACATTATCCCGATCCTAAAAACACCGAATATTTTCCAGGGCAAGAATTTCTAGCTATATCTGTTCAGACACCTATCTATCCATATCCCATTCCTTACAGGTGCCTCTATTCGCGTAATGTAAACAACCTGTTTATGGCCGGAAGAGATATAAGTGTCACACATATTGCACTGGGTACGGTCAGGGTTCAGCGCACTACTGGTATGATGGGTGAAGTTGTCGGAATGGCTGCTTTAATATGCAGAAAATATGATGTCCTCCCAAGGGCTGTCTATAACACCTATTTCACTGAGCTTAAGGAACTAATGAGCAAAGGGACAGGACGGGCTGATCTTCCTCCTTCACAGGATTACAACCTCGGAGGAACCCTTATGAATAAAAAATGAATACTGTTAAAAGATGGTATTGGGAGTTTTGGCAAACAAGAAATTTTAACCACTAAAGGCAAATATGCCCGGGGTCAGGGATTTTATTCTGTACTCCATCCAGGAAGTGAGACCGTAGCCTGGTAATTTGAATAGTTATAGAGAGGATTTCTTATCGGTTTGTATAATTTCCCCTTTTTAGGATTATCGCTCTGGGTGTATACCCATATCTCATCCGGATTCCATATCACAATCTCATCGCGGCAGTCACCGGTAATATCAACAACAGCATTACACATATCTGGATGTCCGTCATCAGGGAATACAAGTACCTTCCGTCCCCAGCCATCAAATACACCTCCCTCAATAATATTGGGATTATGCACAAAATACTCCTCTCCTGTTCCGGACCAATTCAAAGGGAGGCACATGCTTCCAAACTGGTTAGGTTCAAAATCGTGATAAATATTCCCTTCTGAATCGTAAAAATGGATAATACCCTGGTTACCCCAAAAATTAATTGAAACGGTTTCAATACCTGGTTTATCTGATCTGAAATTAGCAGCTGCAGGATTTTGAACATGCCCTATATAATAGTGTTCCAGAATATTACCCTTAAGATCAACTCTCGTATACCCGGCATTGCTGGCAGTATACATAATAACAGGATCATTATCAGGGTTTTCATAGAAATCCACAATAGCTACCCCATCAGCATGATCATCGATTTGTTTATCAAGACACCACAACAGTTTCCCATCATTATCGTAAAGAGAGTATCCGATTGCGAGTTCATCTTTGCCATCATTGTCAATATCGGCCGCGTAGGGGTAATGACCTGTTTTACAGCTACCTTCCCACAGGACTTGAAGCTTATTATTCATCACCCAGAAGTTTGTATAGCGGTCTTTTATCAGAATATCAGCATCATATCCTTTCCCCCCTGCATCAAAAAAGAAGAGGCAATCGCCCAGAATCTGACTGAATTTATCATTCTCAATTTTCGACTTTGGAGTGGGAGCTTTATACCTGGTTACACCTGTAGCAGCATCAGCAACTATAATTTCAAAATTCATACAATATACCACTTCATTCCTGCCATCATTGTCCATATCAATTATCTGAAAACCAACATCATTGGTAAGATGATTCTTTTCCGGATCAGGAGTACCCTTTTGCCAGAGGAGGTTTCCGTCAAAAGTCATTGCAGTAAGACAACTAAGCTCACTGTGACTGTCTTTTGGGCCATGATGAATTACCTGGCCGACAAGTACATCAATCTGTTTATCGCCATTGAGATCACCAAAGCGAAGGTTGCGGCCAACACCAAATCCCTCAGTGTTTATCTTTCTCCATACTACCATCCCCGGGTTTGCATCCTGTAAATCTGATGCCTCTTTTTCATATGCCGCTCTCCGGCTGCTAATTATTTCGCTTTCCTTGCTGCCCGTTATGACTTCTACATATTTGTACCTCGCCGGAACATTTGAAACAAGACCTATTTTGCCTTTTTTAAAAGTATTATCAGATACTTTCAGAGATACGAGATTATTCAAAGTTGCCTCTAACTGGTCCCCTTTAACTGTAACAACAGCAGTCAGATCTTCTCCGGGAATAAATTCAAATGGCTCTTCTGCAAGGATCTTTTCATTTAAAGTTTTAAAATTATCTGCATGGTTAAAAACGGAAATATATGCTTTTGAGTTTATTACCCCGAAAAAATAGAAGCACCGGTCATTTTTATACCTGAAAGCTACTCCTGAGCATTGCTGATCATTTTCAGGCTGAAATTTAACCGTAAGCTTATAGTCCTGCCATAATGAATCTCCTGAAATGATCATTGGATGCGTTGTGCGGGTCGATTTATTCAGATAGGTCTGGCACATTACTTTAGCAGACCCCTCACTTTTAACCTGCCAGGCAGTTCCCCAGCCATCACCTGAAGCAAAACTTGAAACAACCCAGTTTCCTTTGGTACCTGCCTCCGGTAAATAATGGTACTCAGTATGAGGGCCAACCGGAGCTGAAAAGAGGCCGGTGTCAAGCTTACTGAAATCATCGCTCAGTAATACCTGGTCAGTTTTATTTTGAATGCAGCCAGCCATAGTAATTGCTACAATTCCGAAAATAAGAATGGAAACTCTATTCATTGATAAATATGTGTATAGTTTACTGTTTACTAAGAACTTACACAGAGATCCACAGAGTTAATTCCTCTGTGTGACTCTGTGAATCCTCTGTGTCACTCCATTGTCGGCATACTGGCGACTATTTTTGGCTCTGTCTGATGAAGATCAAAAATAATAATTTCATTCAGTCCCCGCTTTATCCATGAACCCGGACAAAATAATCTTTTTTGTGGTCCGATATTCCAGTAACGACCTAAATTATGACCATTTACCCAGACTACCCCTTTTGTATAATTTGTGAGGTCAAAGAATGTATCTCCCGTGGATATCAAAGAGAAATTACCCTTGAAGAATATGCCAGGTTTATTTATGGTTCTGCCTGTTGACCTAAGATCATATATAAATTTAAAGTCCATCGGGAGGTTATAAACTTTCCAGTTCATTAATGTCATTCCATTAAGTGTAACTCTGTCGGTAATACCCTTCCTGTCAATCAGATTCTGCCCAAAATTAATCCGACCCATCCCCTCTACAAGTATTTCAAGAACAGGGTTATCTATGTTGCTTTCAGGGATATCAATAGTATTTATACCTTCCCTTCGGTTAAGGCTGCCAATATATTCTCCATTCAGAAAGACAGTTGCATAATCGTGAATATCTGTAACGGATAGATTCCCCTTTTTATGTCCGATAAGCTCAGTTCTGTAAAGCATATAACCATAATCCTGTCCATATGCTTCAAATGTTTTTGGCTGTTCAGAGTTTACAGGGTCAGGCAAATTGTCCCAGACAGAAGTAAAGAACTGCATTCCAATTACAGGAGTATCGAAAGCCGGTATGGGTTGCGGTATTGGTTGAAGTTTTTGACCTTTTGGCAGGTATGATCCGATCAGGTTTCTCAGAGCCATATATTTTGGTGTGGCCCTGCCCTGTTCATTTACAGGTGCATCATAATCGTAGCTTGTGACATCAGGTTCATAACCTTTACCACCTGAGTTTGCACCTGCTGTAAAACCGAAATTCGTTCCCCCGTGAATTACATAAAGATTGAATGATTTCTTATTGTCCATAAGGAACCTGACCTCTTTCAGCAGCTCAGAAGTGTCAGGTTTAGCCCATTTTTCACCCCAGTGAGTAAGCCACCCTGGATATGTCTCACTGCTGAAAACAGGTACTCCGGGATTCATTTTTGCTGCCAGGTCGAAATGGGTCTGAGAACTTCCGGAATCAAGTCCGACAGCACTACCCGGAAGGGTTCCGGCTTCCAGCATATAAGTTGTAGGACCATCTCCTGTAAAAGTCGGTACATCAATACCATTCTCTTTCCAGACCTCTCTTAATCTGAGTAAATATTCTCTGTCATTTCCAAAGCTACCATACTCATTTTCTATCTGGATCATTAGCAATGGCCCGCCCGTTCTAATAAGAAATGGTTTTACCTCTTCAGCCAGCCTGCTAATATATCTTTCCGCTGCAGCCATATATCTGGGATCCATACACCTCAGTTTAATATCAGGAATTCTTAACAAGTAAGGAGGAATTCCGCCTAACTCCCATTCTGCACAAACATACGGACCGGGTCTCATTATGAGCCACATCTCTTCCTCCTGAACAATCCTGAAGAATTCCGCAAGGTTATGATTCCCTGTAGTGAAGTCGTATATTCCCTCTTCAGATTCATGGTAATTCCAGAAAATATATGCTGATATAGTATTACATCCCATCGCTTTAGCCATCTGTATTCTGTGACGCCAGTATTCAGGAGGGATCCTGGCAGGATGCATCTCGCCGCTTATAATCTGGAAAGGTTTTTCGTCGAGCATAAATTCCGTTGCGCCAAGGGTAAATGTGTGTTTTGCTCTCTGGGCCTCGACTGAACACTGACAGATCATTATCATCAGGAATGATGCCAGCAGGTATCTTTTAATCATTTTGCAATTAAAATTTAATTATACAATTCCATTCAGTTTTTTTACCACGGATAACACAGTCCCAATCCCTGATGCCTGACGCCTATATTGCCTGAAAGCTATGCAATTTTCTATAGAATCCATCTTTCTTTTTCATAAGCTCATCATGTGTACCTGTCTCAACAATCCTCCCCTCATCAAGAACAACTATGATGTCAGCATGCTGAATTGTTGATAGACGGTGGGCGATTATAATCGAAGTCCTGTTTTTCATTAAATTAAGTATTGCATCCTGAACAAGTCTTTCCGATTCCGTATCAAGGGCGGAGGTTGCTTCATCGAGAATAAGTATTGGCGGATTAGCCATTATGGCTCTGGCGATGCTTATCCGCTGACGCTGACCACCACTGAGTTTATTTCCTGATTCACCCACACTATTTTCATAACCATTCTCTGTTTCAATAATGAAATCGTGTGCATTAGCTATACGGGCTGCATTCTCAACCTTTTCCATATCAGCTGTTTCCACACCAAAGGCAATATTTTCAGTGAAAGATGTATTAAAGAGGATCGGATGCTGGCTGACGATACCCATCTGGTACCTGAGATCCTTGAGCTTAAGATCGCGGACATCAACACCATCAATCAGAATTGCTCCCTTATCAGTATCCATGAATCTCGGAAGGAGATCTGCCAGGGTCGATTTTCCGGCGCCTGACTTTCCAACAATAGCAACAGTCTGACCCTTTTTGATAATGAGATTTATATCTTTCAGCACAGGTTCGCTGTTATAAGCATACCAGGCTCCCTTAAATTCAATTGATTCCTTAAATCCGGTCACCGGAACAGCATTTTCCTTTTCAACTATCTTATCTTCAGCATCGAGTACCTGGTCTATTCTGTCTATTGAAGCCATTCCTTTCTGGATGCTGAACCACGCAGTTGTAATGTTTTTTGCAGGTTGAATTATCTGTGAAAAGACAATAAGAAAGGCAATAAGCTTATCGGGCGACATATTTCCTGCACCCTGGAGAGCCAGACTCCCACCAACATACATCAGTATCATCACAACTATAGTAGCAAGAAATTCACTTATTGGTGAAGCCAGATAAGCCTTTCGTATAACCCTCTTGAACACCTTTGCATATCTTTCATTTGAATCAGCAAATTGCGCTTTCATTTTTTCTTCGGCATTGAACCCTTTAACTATCCGAAGACCTGTCAGTGTCTCTTCAACCACTGAAAGAAGTCTCCCCAGGTGTTGCTGGCCCATAAGAGAAGAAGAGCGTAATGTACGACTTGTTCTTCCAATGAGCCAGCCACTTGCTGGTAGTAGTGCAAGGGCAAACAGAGTAAGCTCAGGACTGGTAACAAAAAGGAATATCACAAATATCAGAATGTACATAGGATCGCGGAACAGCATTGTAAGAGAAGCCATTACAGAAATCTCTATCTCCTGAACATCGTTGGATATTCTAGTCATCACATCACCCTTCCTTGCATCTGTAAAAAATGCCAGAGGAAGTCTAAGCACCTTATCGTACAACTTTCTCCGGAGATCACGAACAGTACTTGCCCTTATGAATGCCATGCAATTATTTGCAAGAAATATAAACCCGTTTTTAAACAGGCTGGCTCCTATCACTATCAGAACAACCAGAAGCAAGGCTCCGGTTGCTCCTTTATTTTCAATAAACGACGACAGATAGTACTTACCTAGCGTATTAACATAATCCATACTCATCACAAATTCCCCCGGATGCGCAACAGGTTCTACCGTTCCGAACAGGATCTTCAGGAAAGGCATCGTAAGTGTATATGAAATAAGTGCAAAAACAGCACTTAAAACATTATAGGCTATACTTTTAAATGCCGACCATTTATATGGATTGAAATATTTCAGAAGTAACCTGATGTTTTTCATCTATCATGTATCAAATTAAAACCCTGTATAATTAAAGGGTGTGATTCTCAATAGTTCTGCTTTAACATCATCACTAAGGTCAAGGTTCTCAATAAATTCAATTATTGATGCATGTGTTATCTTCTGATTCGTGCGGGTCAGATTAAGGAGCGCCTCATAAGGTTTAGGATAGCCCTCTCTCCTCAGAATTGTCTGAATAGCCTCAGCTACCACAGCCCAGTTTTCTTCCAGATCGCTTTCTATTTTGTCAGGATTCACGATTAGTTTATTCAGTCCTTTCAGCAAGGAATTAAAGGCCAGTATAGTATGACCAAATGGCACTCCAATATTTCTGGAAACGGTGGAATCGGTCAGATCTCGCTGAAGTCTTGATATAGGTAACTTCAGGGAAAGATGTTCAAATATAGCATTGGCATACCCGAGGTTTCCTTCACAATTCTCGAAATCTATCGGATTTACTTTGTGTGGCATTGCTGAAGAACCTATTTCCCCTTTCTTGATTTTCTGTCTGAAATATTCCATTGATATATATGACCATAGATCGCGTGACAGATCTATAAGGATCACATTTATCCTTCTCATATTATCAAATAGTGCAGCCAGGTTATCATAGTGTTCAATCTGGGTTGTAGGATGTGACCGTTGAAGTCCCAGGTCGACGTTAACAAAATTATTTGCAAAGGATATCCAGTCAATATCCGGATATGCAGCCTTATGGGCATTTAAGTTTCCTGTCGCTCCCCCAAACTTGGCAGAAAAAGGGATCTGTCCGAAGTATTTTGACTGCCCGTCTATCCTTGCAATAAAGACCTCAATCTCTTTTCCAAGCCGCGTTGGGGAGGCAGGCTGACCATGTGTTCTAGCCAGCATAGGAATCTCTTTCCACTCATCAGCATAGCCGGCCAGTGTTTCCCTTAATTCATAAAGAACCGGGAAATAAACATTTATAAGTGCATCTTTAATTGATAGTGGGACAGCAGTATTATTTATATCCTGCGATGTAAGACCAAAATGTATGAATTCACTCCATTTATCCAAACCTTCCTGCAGAAACTTGTCTTTCAGAAAATATTCTACCGCCTTCACATCATGATTTGTGATCTTCTCCTTATCCTTGATTTTATTGGCATCCTCCAGATCAAGATCCTCATAAAACGACCTGATAACTTTAAAATTATCTTTCTTAAATTCAACGAGCTGGGGGAGAGGTATTTCGCAAAGTGCAATAAAATACTCAATTTCAACCATCAGGCGATATCTGATAAGTCCGAATTCGGAAAAATAGAGGTCCAATTCATCCACTTTATGCCTGTATCTTCCATCCAGAGGAGAAATTGCTGTTAAAAAATTTAATTCCATTTTTGATCAGAATGTAATTTCAATTGTTATCACTATATACACAAAAGTAGTATTTTAGACGTTGCAAAAAAAGGGTATGTATAAAATCAGGATTTCTGCAGTAAAATATGCAAATACATTTCCATTTATTTATGGATTAACAGAGAGCGGTTTTAAAGAAAAGGTAGTACTTGAAACTGACCATCCGGCTGATTGTGCAGCAAAACTGATAAGCGGAAAAGTTGATATTGGCCTTATCCCTGTTGCCACCCTTCCACTATTGGAAGAATACCATATAATCAGTGATTATTGTATAGGGGCTTACGGAAGAGTAAGAACAGTAATGCTCCTGAGTAACTGCCCTTTTGAAGATATTGAGACAATCTGGCTTGATTACAGGTCGCGATCTTCGATAATGCTTACCAAAGTCCTGGCAAAAAACAGCTGGAAAAAAGAGTATAAATGGAACAATACCTCCAGAGGATTCGATTTCATAAATGTTGGACTCCAGGAAGCAGTTGTCCTCATTGGAGATCAATGCTTTGAACTGGAAAAGAGCTTCAGGTACAAAATAGATCTGGCTTTGGCCTGGAAGGAATTTTCAGGTCTACCATTTGTTTTCGCCTGCTGGACCGCCAATAAAGAGCTTGACAATAAATTTATTGAAGAATTTAATGATGCTCTCCGATCAGGAGTGGAACATATTGATGCTGTAGTAGCTAAATTTGGAAAAAGGGGAAATATATCAGATCGCGATCTAAAAACATATCTTACCCTGAATATTGATTTTAATTTTGATGAAAGTAAGAAAAGAGGATTAAATTTGTTTCTTGAATTAATGCAAAAATTATGAAGAAAACCGTTGATAAATCGATTATTTACAAAAATTTCTTAATCAGAGAATACAGAAGAGGAGATTTTAACCATATAGGCCATTTATGGACTATCACAGAATTATGTGATTCAGGAAGAGGCGATGATGAAAAAACAATTGAAGATTCAATAAAGTTAGGCGGGACTCTTCTGATAATGGAAGAGATTGTAACCAGAAAGGTTTGTGGTACGTCGTGGTTGACCTTCGACGGACGCAGAATTCATCTCCACCACTTTGGAATTTTACCCGAATTCCAGGGTCTTGGGCTTTCAAAATTCCTTTTAAAGAAATCATTGGATTTCGTTAAAAAGAAAGGAGCACAGGTTAAACTTGAAGTGCATAAGAATAACACCCGGGCTGTTAATCTTTATAAGAAATACGGTTTTAAATATTTAGGCGATTACGAAGTTTTAATTATCAGAGATATTGAGAATTTGCAGGGATGATTTTCAATTTATCAATTTTATGATTAACTTTGAATGTTGATGTTATTAACTAATAATTTGTAGTGCAAACTAAAATATAATGTCATGGATAAAACAATCACCTTTAATGAACTACGGAAGATTAAAGACCAGTTACCCTCCGGTAGTATGAGACAGATTGCAGATAAACTGGATTTAAACGAGGAGACAGTGAGGAACTACTTCGGAGGGAGAAATTTTGAAAAGGGACAAACAGTTGGAATTCATTTTGAACAGGGACCCGACGGAGGGATTGTTAGATTTGATGATACAACGATACTCGATCTGGCAAAAAAAATGATCAACTACTAATTAATTGGCATATAGCCTGTTCAAAAGCAAAAGGCTCGTTCTTTTGCTTTTTTTTTGAGCAACATCAATTAAATGAATAAAACTGATTCTATTCTGCCCTTTCCTTTTAATCCGGATGACTTCAGGACTGAAGGACATAAAGTGGTTGATATTTTAGCAGATTACCTACATGATGCCCTTGGAAGAGCGGACTTTCCGGTTTTACCATGGAACGATCCGGATATGCTGACTGATTTTTTTTCGTTTGATTCGGGCAATGGGGAAAATGAACCCCTTGATATATTTATTAAAAGGATCATCGATCAGTCAATTCACATTCATCATCCCCGTTATATTGGTCACCAGGTGACTTCTCCCCTTCCGGCCACGGTACTGGCTCAGTTTTGTACCACTCTTCTTAATAATGGTGCAGCAATATATGAGATGGGTCCGGTTAACATGGCTATGGAGAAAAACGTAATAAAACGGATCGGGTCAATTATTGGTTATTCCTCAGGGTACGATGGCGTTTTTACCCATGGAGGCACAGCAGGGAACCTGACTGCCATGTTAGCGGCAAGACAGTCCAAAACAGATTATAATATCTGGGAAGAGGGTGTTAAACATGAAAACAGACCGGGATTCATAATATCGGAACAATCGCATTACAGCATAGGAAGAAACGTGAAAATAATGGGGTTGGGTGAAGATTCAATAATTAAGATCCCAAATGACTCAAAATACCGGATGAATGTAAATCTGCTTGAGGAATATAAGAGCAGGGCTGAAAAAAGTGGTATTAAGGTTATATCCGTTGTTGCCAACTCATGTTCAACGGCGACCGGCTCCTACGATGACCTTGAAGCAATAGCTGATTTTTGTGAAAAGCATCAGTTATGGCTTCATGTCGATGGTGCTCATGGTATGGGTGTAATCTTTTCAGAAAAGTACAGGAGCAGGGTTAAGGATATCGAAAGGGCTGATTCTGTCGTGATCGATTTTCATAAAATGCTGCTGGTTCCGGCACTCAATACCATGGTAATGTTCAAAAACGGAGAAAAATCATTTGAGACATTTGCCCAGAAAGCATCTTATCTCTTCTCTAAATCAGAGAATAATGTCTGGTACAATAGTGCAATTCGTACAATAGAATGTACGAAAAGTGCTCTTGGAATAATTGCCTACACAGCGCTGAAATATTACGGCGACAGATATTACAATGAATATATTGACAGCAGGTACGATCTGGCAGTAAAATTTGGAATTATGGTAAATTCATACCCTCAACTGGAGCTGGCAATTGAACCCGAGAGTAACATAGTCTGTTTCAGATTTGCACCTGAGGGCTATAATGAACTTATCCTGAACAACATAAACTCCACTATCAGGGGAAAAATAGTGAAAGAGGGATCTTATTATATCGTTCAGACAGAGATCGGAGGTAAAACATGGTTAAGGCTTACTATTATTAATCCCGTTACATCGGAAGATGATCTGAAACTTCTGATTTTGAAAGTCATTGAGACAGGTACTGCTGAAAACGCTTATTGAAAGAAAAAGTAGTGTTAAATATTTCACAGCTACTGTTAATAAAATAACACTAAACACCAAAAGAAATCGAAAAAAAAAAGCAGATACCTCTTGAACCAATAAAATACCCGGATTGAATAACTTGTTTTAAATATTTAATCATCAATACATTAAGCATTTTCATCAATTCTTCCAATCTAAAATTCATCTTGTAATATCCTGTAATTACATTATCAGGCTCAACCAGTAATCTGTTAAATTAAGTTGATTTGCGAATAGGCTGATATGTATAAATACCAATATGTTTATCGCATAATTGCCATTGAATCACATTATTCCCGGACTTACCTTTGTTAATAAACAGATACCTGTTATTATGTTGGATGTATTATTAAAACAACCTGATGAGAAACGAGTTTCTCCTGGTGTAATAAATGTCAGTGAAAGGATTGATAAACCCTTAAAAAGTGTTATGAAATCAATTTCCTGGCGTATTGTCGGAACTCTTGATACAATAATAATAAGCTATTTTATTACAGGAAAAGTAACTATAGCGTTGTCGATAGGGAGTATCGAAGTCCTGACAAAAACAATACTCTATTATTTTCACGAAAGATTGTGGGCTCACATTCACAAAATCAAATTTAATATTTTCATAAAACCACATGGAAAGCAATATAAAGTTAAAAGAGTTGAAAGATCAGCTGTCCGGCAGGTCAGTTGATGAGGGTCTTGAAAAAATTGCCTCCCTGTTTCCCGGGAAAATAATGTTTACAACAAGTTTCGGATTAGAAGATCAGGTCATTACACATAAAATATTCAATAACAATCTGGATATAAAGGTTGCAACACTTGATACGGGCAGGCTTTTCCCTGAAACTTATGACCTTTTTTCACAGACCATAATAAGATACAATAGAAACATAGACACATATTTTCCTGAATTTGAGGCTGTTGAAAAGATGGTTACGGAAAAAGGGCCCCTCAGTTTCTATAAATCAAAAGAGAACAGGCTTGAGTGTTGCCGGATCAGAAAGGTTGTGCCCCTGGGCAGGGCTCTTAAAGGTATGGAGTGCTGGATTTCAGGAATAAGGGCCAGTCAGTCGGATAACCGTAACAGTATGAATGATCTGGAATATGATGAAGATAAAATGCTCTTCAAATATTATCCTATTTTTGACTGGTCGTTTGAAGATGTTGAGAAATACATCAAAGAAAACAACGTACCCTATAATTCATTGCATAACAAAGGCTACCCGAGTATAGGATGTGAACCTTGCACAAGGCCAGTTATTAAAGGACAGGATTTTCGTTCAGGCAGATGGTGGTGGGAGAACGATGGACCCAAGGAGTGCGGGTGTCACGTAAAATAACGGCAAAATTCTAATGAAAAACCTGATAAGAATAAGCGATGAGCACCTCAAGGAGCTTGAAAATGAGGCGATCTATGTGATGAGGGAGGTAGCCGCCCAATTCGAGAATAAGGTTTTATTGTTTTCAGGAGGAAAGGACTCTATTGTTCTTGTGCATCTGGCAAGGAAAGCATTCTGGCCGGCGAAAATTCCATTTAGCCTGATGCATATTGATACCGGCCATAATTTTGAAGAGACATTAAAATTCCGTGATGATCTTGCTGAAGAATTTGGTGCAGATCTTATTGTAAAGTATGTCCAGGATTCTATTGACAGCGGCAGGGTGGTCGAAGAAAAAGGATTCAATGCAAGCCGTAATAAGGCACAATCAGTTACCCTTCTTGATGCTGTCGAAGAACTTAAAATAGATGTGGCAATCGGCGGAGGCCGCCGCGATGAAGAGAAAGCCAGGGCCAAAGAACGATTCTTTTCTCACAGAAATGAGTTTGGTCAGTGGGACCCTAAGAACCAGCGTCCCGAACTCTGGAACATTTTCAACGGCAGGAAACAAATGGGGGAACATTTCAGGGTTTTCCCGATAAGTAACTGGACAGAGCTCGATGTATGGCAATACATTATGCATGAAAACATAAAACTGCCTTCTTTGTACTATACACACAGACGAAAGATATTTGAAAGAAATGGTCTGTACCTTGCCTGGGCACCCTTTATGCAGCTTAAACCAAATGAAAAGGTTATCGAGAGAGATGTGCGATGCCGTACTATTGGCGATATTACATGTACCGGTGTTACACTTTCCAAGGCTCAGTCTCTTGAAGAGATAGTATCTGAAATAGCCGCTACAAGGGTTACAGAACGTGGAGGAAGACACGACGATAAGCGATCGGAGGCTGCGATGGAAGACCGAAAGAAGGAGGGCTATTTTTAGGTGCTGGGTGCTGGGTGCTGGGTGCTGGGTGAAATTGCCAGGGATGATTGTAAAACACAATTAAATACTATTTGATGACAATTACAGGTAGAAGTAAGAACAAGAGCCTGCTCAGGTTTACAACAGCGGGAAGTGTGGATGATGGGAAAAGCACACTGATCGGACGTCTGCTCTATGACAGTAAATCAATATTCGAGGACCAGATGGAACACATTGTCCAATCTGGTAAACGAATGGGTAGAGACGGACTTGATCTGTCACTTCTTACCGACGGATTAAGAGCAGAACGGGAACAGGGTATCACAATAGATGTGGCCTACAGGTACTTCGCAACCCCTTCGAGGAAATTTATTATAGCTGATACTCCCGGACATATCCAATATACCCGTAATATGGTAACAGGTGCCAGTACTGCAGATCTTGCTGTAATTCTGATAGATTCACGGAAAGGTGTCCTCGAACAGACAATCAGACATTCATATATAGCCTCTTTGCTTGACATACGGCATATCATCTTCTGTATCAATAAAATGGATATGGTCAACTGGTCGGAGCAGGTGTACAATACTATAAAATCCGAGTTGGGTTTACTTGTGAATAAACTCAGCATTGATGATGCACATTATATTCCCATCAGCGCCAAATATGGTGACAATGTGGTTGATAGTTCTGAAAACATGAATTGGTACGATGGTAAAACCTTTCTTGATCTGATAGAGACTATTGAAATCAGAAAAATTAAAAATCCTGAGAATCAGCGATTCCCGGTCCAGACTGTTATCCGTCCACATATCCCTGAGTTTCATGATTACAGAGGCTATGCAGGGAGAGTTGCAGGAGGTATATTCAGACCGGGCGATGATATAACAGTTTTACCATCACTTCAAAGATCAAAGATTAAAAGCATAGATTCTTTTGGCAAAACTTTTTCGGAAACCAGTGCCAGGGAATCAATCACCATATCACTTGAAGATGAGATAGATATCAGCCGTGGTGATATGATTGTTGCATCTGACGATTTACCTGTCATCAGCCAGGATATTAACCTGATGATCTGCTGGTTTAATGAACGTCCATTGAAACCCGGTGGAAAGTACCTGATACGGATAAACAGCAATGAAGCCGGATGCATTATTAAAAATGTAAACTACAGGATGAACATAGATACCCTGGAACATGATTTGGAAAATCTTACGATAAATATGAATGACATAGCCCACATAACTATTAAAACATCAAAACCAATTTTCTTTGATCCCTATAAGAAAAATAATATCACCGGAAGTATGATATTTATTGATGAAGCAACCAATGAAACAATGGGTGCGGGGATGATAGTATAAAGGCGTTGCGGTATTACGGCATTATGGTATTACGGTATTATGGTTTAACGGTATGGGCATGATGGCCTAAAGGTCTTGAGGTGAATGAGTTAGACAGAACTGCTTTTGTTAAGAATATATTAAAGTCTCTATTTCTTTGTTTAATTCAAGTTAAAGATTATACCTTCGTGAAACAATTTCGGGGAATATCTGTTATATACTTAATGAAAAAGGGAATTTCCATATTATTTTCACTTCTGATGCTGACAGCAATGTTGCATCTTAGCGTGGCAACACATTATTGTCATGGTAATATTGCGGCTTCAAAAATTTCATTTACAGGAAAACATGCATCATGTGGAATGGAAACGGACAAAGATGGTTCGCCCCTTACAGGAACTCAAATTGAATCTCATTGCTGCGATGATGTTGTCTATACCTATTGTATAAATGAGGATTACTCGCCTTCATCACCTTTTATAACTGATTCTTTTCAACACAATTTTCAGGTTTATAACATACCTGCAGAGCTCTCTGGAAATTCTGCACCTATTGTTTATTCTCAATTTACAAGTGTCGGCCCGCCATATGGGTTATTGTCCACAAGAGTGGACCTCTCTGACATTTGTGTTTTCCGTATCTGAAATTTCTTCTCTTTCTAATACTCAAATGAGCTGTTAAGCTTATTTGTGCTATTGCATTTATTATATCTTTTTTTAAAGTATTCACAATTAATTTTTAAGACAATGAAAACAGTAAAACTTTTTATTACAGCTATGATTGCAGTAGTGTTTGGAGTAACTTCAACTACACAGGCACAGGGCAATATGAACATGAAGATGGCAACATCAAAAACCGAGACCATAAAAGTATTGGGTAATTGCAACATGTGTAAAACCCGTATTGAAAATGCAGTAAAAGAGGCTGGTGCCACCAATGCTAACTGGGATCAGAAAACCAAAATGCTGACACTCGTATTTAATCCTTCAAAATCGACTGTTGACGGATTTGCAAAAAAACTTGCCGGTGTAGGACATGACACTGAAAATTACAGGGCAGAGGATAAAGTGTATGATGCCTTGCCCGATTGTTGCAAGTATGAAAGAGCCAGTACAGAAATGGCAGCAGACTACACATGCCCTATGCATTCAGATGTACACAGTGACAAACCGGGCAAATGCCCGAAATGTGGTATGGCTCTGGTTAAAAAAGAGGCAAAACCCAAATCAGGAATGGGTATGCAGGGAATGGAAGGAATGCATTAGAATAAAAGTAATTGTAAGTAAAGGAACATGCTAAACAGATTAATCAAATATTTTTTAGAGAACAGGGTGATAACCATTCTCTTGCTTCTGGTTTTCATCGGTTGGGGTACCATATCAGCCCCCTTTAACTGGAACACAGGGTTTCTTCCCCGCGATCCGGTACCGGTTGATGCAATACCCGACATAGGCGATAACCAGCAAATAGTAGCAACAGAATGGATGGGCCGCTCACCACGCGACATAGAAGATCAGATCTCCTACCCTCTCTCATCAGCACTGCTTGGCATTCCTGGTGTAAATACCATACGAAGCACTTCTATGTTTGGCATGTCTTTTATTTATATAATATTTAAAGATGATGTTGAGTTTTACTGGAGTCGTTCCCGTATTCTTGAGAAATTGAATTCTCTTCCTTCCGGGACTCTGCCACAGGGCGTTCAGCCCAGTCTGGGTCCTGATGCAACTGCACTGGGACAGATATACTGGTATACCCTTGAGGGTCGTGACCCTAAAACCGGTAAGCCGAACGGTGGTTGGGATCCCCAGGAGTTAAGAACTATTCAGGATTATTACGTGAAGTATTCCCTGGCATCAGCGGAAGGAGTTTCCGAAGTGGCTTCCATTGGTGGTTATGTTAAAGAGTACCAGGTTGATATTGATCCAAACGCTATGAAGTCGCATGATGTAACGGTTATGGATATTATGAGAGCCGTGAAAAACAGTAACCTTGACATAGGAGCTGAAACAATTGAATTAAACAAGATAGAATATGTAATTCGTGGATTGGGATATATAAAAAATCTTGACGACCTTAAAAATGCTGTGGTTTCTGTCAGAAACAATATCCCTGTAAAAATCGGGGATGTAGCCAGGGTAAGTTTCGGACCTGCCACCCGTCGAGGGGGAATTGACAAGAGTGGAGCCGAAGCTGCAGGGGCTGTTGTGGTTGCACGTTATGGCTCCAATCCAATGGAGGTTATCAATAACGTAAAAGAAAAGATCAAAGAGCTTGAACCAGGTATGCCAAGTAAGACACTGGCCGACGGATCAGTTTCAAAAGTAACAGTAGTTCCTTTTTACGATCGGACAGGGCTGATCCAGGAAACCATAGGTACACTTGAATCTGCTCTTTCACACGAAATACTAATCAGTATCATAGTGATTATCGTATTGCTCTTTAACTTAAGGGCTTCCATAATTATTTCAGGATTGCTCCCTATAGCTGTACTAATGGCTTTCATTGTCATGCGTGTCACAGGTGTTGATGCCAATATAGTAGCCTTATCAGGTATCGCTATAGCTATTGGAGTGATGGTCGACGTGGGGATTATTTTTGTGGAGAATATCGTCAGGCATCTTGAGATGCCTGAAAACGAAGGGGCAAGTGGTGTTGCCCTTCGTAAAGTTATTTTTGAAGCAACCATCGAAGTCTCATCAGCAGTGATTACCGCTTTGGCTACTGTTGTTGTAAGCTTTTTGCCTGTATTTGCAATGGAAGCAGCAGAGGGTAAATTATTCAGACCACTCGCATTCACAAAGACATTCGCTCTTCTTGCCTCATTTATATTGGGAATTATTGTGCTTCCAATGATGGCAGATATAGCATTTTCGATCCGGTTTGATAAAATAAGGGTGAAAAGAATATGGAACATTTCTCTTATTTCTGCCGGATTGTTCTTTACCATTTTCTGGGGTACATGGCCAGCACTTGCCATGGTTCTGATTGGCATAAATAACCTTACAGAATACAGATGGCCGAAAAAACATATTAAAATACCAAATCTGATCAATATAGGAATCACAGTTCTTGTAGCAGTATTCTATCTGACACATGAATGGCTTCCCCTTGGAGCTCATAATTCTTTTGTTGTGAATTTCATATTCGTCGCCGGACTTGTTGGTTTTGTCATTACACTATTGATGCTGGTTGTTCATTTTTACGAACCTATTTTACGCTGGTGCCTGAGAAACAAATGGAAATTTCTTATTATTCCGGTAGCAACATTTTTATTTGGTGTAACCGTCTGGCTTGGATTCAATAAAGTATTTGGATTTATTGCCACCGGAATAGGGAAAACCGGGCTGAATATCAGACAAACATCTTTCTGGCAGGTGCCTTCAAGGTTATTCCCGGGAGTTGGCAAAGAGTTTATGCCTTCACTCGACGAAGGTTCATTCCTTCTTATGCCTACCAGTATGCCTCATGCAGGAATAGAGCAAAATATTGATTATGTCAAGTTGCTCGATAAGCAATTAACATCTATTCCGGAAGTGGAGGTAGCTGTAGGTAAATGGGGAAGGGTAAATTCAGCTCTTGACCCGGCTCCGGTACAGATGTTTGAAAATACAATCAATTATAAATCAGAGTACATACTTGACGCTGATGGTCACCGGGTACCATTCAAGACTGATAAAAATGATAATTTCATATTATCTGACGGGTCAAAATTTGATCATAAAACAAATAACCTGAAGGATTTAGATACTAAGCTTCTTATCCCTGACGAGAATGGTGATTTCTTCAGGCAGTGGCGTCCTGAGATCAGGAAGCCTGATGACATCTGGAACGAGATTGTTAAAGTTACAAACCTGCCGGGACTCACCTCTGCTCCAAAGTTACAGCCCATTCAGGCCAGACTTGTAATGCTCTCTACAGGTATGAGGGCACCTATGGGATTGAAAATTTACGGACCTGATCTTGAAACAATTGAGGAAGCCGGACTTCAATTTGAAAAAATACTTAAAGAGGTTCCTTCTGTAGTACCCTCAACAGTATTTTACGACAGAGCCGTTGGTGCACCATATATTGAAATAAAACTGAATCGTGATGCAATTGCCAGGTATGGCATGACTATCAGCGATGTTCAGGATGTGCTTCAAAGCGCTGTTGGCGGTATGGTTTTAACTACGACAGTTGAAGGACGGGAAAAATTTCCTGTCCGTCTCAGGTACCCCCGCGAATTACGTTCAACTCCTGAGGACTTGAAGAAAATACTTGTTCCTTCCATGACAGGTGTTCAGATACCCCTGGGAGAACTCGCAGACATGCAATACACACGTGGTCCGCAAATGATACGCAGCGAAAATACTTTCCTGACAGGATATGTAATTTTCGACAAACAACCGGGAATCGCTGAAGTAGATGTTGTTGAAAAAACTGATGCATTTATTAAATCAAAGATAGAGTCGGGCGAGTTTAAATTATCTCCCGGTGTCTCCTATAAATTCGCTGGTAACTACGAGCAACAGGTCAGGGCTACTAAACGTTTGTCAATAGTAATGCCTATCAGTCTTGCCCTTGTATTTCTACTTCTGTTCTTCCAGTTCAAGACATTTACTGCTTCCTCGATACACTTTTCCGGAGTCTTTGTGGCTTTTGCAGGTGGCTTTATTATGATTTGGCTTTATGGTCAGCCCTGGTTTCTGAATTTCTCACTTGCAGGAATTAATATGCGTGATCTCTTCCAGATGCATACCATCAATTTAAGTGTTGCTGTCTGGGTTGGGTTTATTGCCCTGTTTGGCATTTCAACCAACGATGGGGTAATTATGGGGACCTATATTCACCAGGTGTTTGAGAAGGAGAAACCTTCAACAATTCACGATGTTCGTGAAGCTGTAGTAATGGCAGGAAAGAAGAGAGTCAGACCGGCTATGATGACAGCAGCTGTAGCAATTATTGCCCTGCTGCCTGTCCTTACCTCAACAGGAAAAGGAGCTGATATAATGGTACCTATGGCCATCCCTACATTCGGAGGAATGATAATTCAGATAATGACCATGTTTGTTGTTCCGGTATTACAGTCTGTATGGAGAGAAGGAGAGATCAGGAAGAGAGTGATTGAGGTTGAAGGGGTTTAAAGGCAAAAGGCAGTTGGCAAAAAGCAGTTGGCAATTGGCAAAAGTTGAAAGGTTGAAAGAGTTGATAATTGAAAATGCAAAAATGAAAAATATAATTAAATACTTCATTCTGATAATAATCATAGCAGGAATGTACCAGTCAGATGGTTTCTCCCAGGATTCATTGTCGTATTATCTTGAACAGGCGGCATTGAATAACCCCGGAGTAAAAGCCAGGTACCTGGAATATTCAGCAGCTTTGGAAAAAGCGCCACAGGCATCATCGTTACCTGACCCGCAACTGCAATTAGGATATTTTTTAAAACCTATGCAACTACTTGGAGGAAACCAGGTTGCTGATGTAAGTTTAATGCAGATGTTCCCCTGGTTCGGTACTTTGAAAGCTGCAAAAGATGAAGCATCAAAAATGGCAGTTGCAAAATTTGAAAGTTTCCGGGACTCGCGGAACGAGCTATATTTTAATGCCAAATCTTCATATTTTAAGGTTTACCGCACTATTAAAGAGATAGAAATCGCGGAAAGGAACCTTGATATTTTGCATACCCTGGAACAACTGGCCCTGATAAAATTCCGTAGCGGAGGGGCTGGTTCTTCAACTGTTTCAGGAAATTCAATGTCGTCGGGAACAAATATCCCTTCTGCAGGTTCTTCCGGGATGAGTGGCAGCGGGATGTCAAACCAGGGTGGCATGGGAAACAGTGCTTTGTCTCCCTCACAAGGGAATCCGGCGATGACAGCTTCTGGTAGTGGGATGAGTGGCTCTATGGGCGGAAACGGCAAAAATGACATGGTGAACCTGCTGCGTGTACAGATCGGGATAAAGGAACTTGAAAACAGGATTGCTTTTCTGACTGACCAGCTCACCACCGACAAAGCAAGTTTTAACAGATTTCTCAATCGTTCCATTTCATCAGAGGTTTCGACCGGTGATTTATTGACACAGGCTATAATTCCATCTGATATTTCTGAACTGACAGACAGCCTAGTCAACCACCCGATGGTAAAAATGTACGAGGCTGAGTCGGAAGCCAGCACTGCAAAGCTTGAAATGGTTAACCGAATGGGGTATCCGATGATAGGACTTGGTCTTAACTATATGATCATTCAAAAACGTGATGGCAATACTGCCATGATGAACGGGAATGATATGATTATGCCAATGGCAACTATATCAATTCCGATTTATCGGAAAAAGTACAAGGCTATGCGTAATGAAGCCGAGAATAACCGCGATGCTGCTTTGTTAATGGCAAATGATGTAAATAATAACTTAAAAGTAAATTTTCAACAGACAATTCAGAATCTGGATGATGCCGAAAGACGCATTAAACTTTATAGTGAACAGGCACTACTTGCTGAAAAAAGTGTTAGTCTTCTGATTACATCTTTTTCAGTTAATGGAGCCGACTTTGAAGAAGTACTAAGGATGCAGCAGCTGCTGCTCGATTACCAGTACAAACAGGTTGAAGCGGTGGTGGATAAAAATACCTCAATTGCCCGGGTGCTTTATCTGACAGGAAATTAATAACATAAAATATTACAATAAATAAATAATATCATGAAAATCAGGAAGATAATTTTTAACAGATATACCTTGTGGGCAGGAATTTTACTTTTAGGATTCATTTTGGGTGGCGTCATTTTTCACAGAGCTCCTCAGGAAGGTAATAATCATGAACAAACAGTAGAGCAGAGTAAAGAGACTATCTGGACATGCGCAATGCATCCACAGATTCATATGGATCATCCGGGGCAATGTCCGATTTGCGGTATGGATCTTATTCCTTTAATACAGAACACAGCCCCAATGAATGCAGATGCTATCGTTATGACGGAAGAGGGCATTAAGCTGGCGGAGGTTCAAACAAGTATAGTTTCCCGTGAGAAACCTGTTAAGGAAATCAGATTATACGGAAAGATCCAGGCTGATGAGCGATTGACTCAAACTCAGCCGGCCCATGTGCCGGGTCGAATTGAAAGTCTGCTGGTAAACTTTACAGGTGAGGAGGTTAAACTGGGCCAAACTATAGCCAGAATTTATTCTCCGGATTTAATCACAGCTCAGAAAGAGTTGCTGGAAGCGCTTAAAATGAAAAATTTACAGCCTCAGATACTTGAAGCTTCAAGAGAAAAATTACACCAGTGGAAATTTACCGACAATCAGATAGCAGAAATAGAGAATAGTGGAATAATTAAATCGGTTTTTGATGTTAATGCAACTGTATCGGGGGTTGTTTTAGCCAAGCGTGTAAATGTTGGCGATTATGTATCGACTGGCACACCATTATATGAGATTGCCGATCTGTCGCATGTATGGGCTTTGTTCGATGTTTATGAGAGTGATCTCCCATGGATCAGAAAGGGTAATAATATCTCCTTTTCCCTGCAGGCACAACCAGGAAAAGTGTATAAGGGCAATATTGCTTTTATCGACCCTGTAATAAATCCGTTAACACGGGTTGCAAGGGTTCGTGTTGAGGTTCCGAATCAAGACAATATACTTAAACCGGAAATGTTTGCTAACGGCTTGCTGCAAGCACAACTGGCAACATCAGGCACATCGCTTGTAATTCCTCAATCAGCAGTTTTGTGGACGGGAACTCGTTCAGTAGTATATATTAAAATACCGGAGGCCGAAGAACCCAGCTTTGTATTGAGGGAGATTACTATTGGACCTGCATTAAGTAATAGTTATGTGGTTCTTGACGGCTTAATGGAGGGTGAAGAGATTGTTACCAATGGCACATTCAGCGTTGATGCTTCAGCTCAGCTTACCGGAAAGCCCAGTATGATGAATCCTGGTGCCGGAACAACTAACTCAATGTCTGGCATGGTTATGCCCGGTGACGACGCAAAATCGCAAAGCAGTCCAAAGAACGACCAATCCGGTAACAAAACAACCATAGTGCCGGAAAAGATGAAGGTGAGTATGGATTTTGTAATGCAACTAAATACCGTTTATGACCAATACATTATTTTAAAAAATGCTTTTGTCCAAAGCGATCCTGTAAAAGTAAAACAGGCCGCAAAGGAAGTTCAGCAATCTCTTGCAAAAGTAGATATGAAACTACTTAATGGCGACGCACACAGACAATGGATGAATTTTTCTAATATTATGGATAAACAGATTATGCTAATTGCATCCAGTGCAGTAATCGAGGACCAGCGTACAGCATTTATTACTTTCAATAATCAATTTTACAAAGCTGTAAAGAATTTCGGATTGATGGAAAAGACAGTTTACTACCAATACTGTCCAATGGCCAATAACAGCAAAGGAGCATATTGGTTAAGTGAAAAACAAAATATTCTTAATCCATATTATGGAGATGCAATGCTAACCTGCGGGGAAACTAAAGAAACACTTAAATACTAGGATTATGAAACTCATAAAAGCATACATCAGACACAGAATGATTGATAAAGTGTATCAATCACTAAGGAATGCAGGTTATTGCTGCATGACCATGGCAGATTGTGAAGGAACCGGGATGTATTCCGATCATGAAAAGAAACACGTCAGCACAAAATATCCTTTTGCCGATGCGTATCGGGTAATAAAACTGGAAATCCTCATAGAAGTGAAGGATGTGAAAAAAATTATAGAGTTGATCCGCCAGTCAGGGCGAACCGGCTATAGTGGCGACGGTATGATCATCGTTTCTCCGGTCGATGAAGTATTTAAAATAAGAACTGATGAAGAAGGATTCAGTAGTATTTAAATCATATTTAGTTTCACACGTATTCAGATATCTACTAATGAAATTTAAACAATACCTGTAATGATTTATTGTGATGAAGTAAACTGCCAGGAAAAAGGACGGATATGTGTCCCTGCAACTGACATGCCAAGGGTAGTAGTTGTTGGAGGTGGTTTTGCCGGATTGCAACTGTTAAAGAGACTGAAGACCAAACCCGTCCAGGTGGTTCTTCTTGATAAGAACAACTATCACCAGTTCATCCCTCTTCTTTACCAGGTAGCTACAAGCGGAATTGAGCCAGACAACATTGTTTTTCCATTCCGCAAAATGTTTAGAAAATATAAGAACATGGTTTACCGCATGGCCGAGGTTACAAAAGTGAACAGGGAGAAAAATACAATAAGTACTTCCATTGGTGAAATTTCTTATGATTTTTTAGTCATTGCCACAGGAAGCAGCACTAATTATTTTGGAAAAAAAGATATCGAAAAATCCAGTATCGGGTTAAAATCGTTAACCGATGCACTTGATATGCGGAGTCATCTTCTTCAGAATCTGGAGGAAGCTGCAATAAGATGTCTTGGAGAGGACAAGGAAGCTTTAAGCAGTGTAATGATTGTTGGAGGAGGACCGGCAGGAGTAGAAATGGCCGGCGCACTGGCTGAGTTTAAAAGGTATATTCTTCCACGGGATTATCCTGAGTTGAAACAAACACGAGTAAATATTATTCTGGCTGAAGGAACCAGCCGTCTCTTACCATGGATGCCGGAGAAGCTTTCTGATAAAACTTATCATTATCTGAAAAACATGGGCGTGGATATTAAACTAAATACTTTTGTCAAAAACTACAACAGCGATCTTGTGGAGTTTGATAATGGAGAATCGCTAAGAGCATCAGCACTGGTCTGGACTGCCGGGGTTAAGGGAGAATTATTTCAGGGATTAGGGAAAGAAAGTATTACACCACAAAACAGGATACTTGTAGACGAGTTTAACAGGATCTCCGGATTGAACAATGTATTTGCAATTGGCGATATTGCTTTTATGCAAACTGCAGTATACCCAAGCGGCCATCCAATGGTTGCTCAGGTTGCAATTCAGCAAGGCAAAACACTTGCAGATAATATACTTTTTTCATTGGGCCAAAAGCCTCTGCAAAAGTTTACATACAAGGATAAGGGCTCCATGGCTACTATCGGGAAAAAGAAAGCGGTAGCTATTATTAACAGGATTTCCGTCTGGGGTTTCCCAGCCTGGATCCTTTGGTCATTTGTTCACCTGATGGGTATAATCGGTGTCCGAAATAAAATTTTAATTGGTTTAAACTGGTTGTGGAGTTATTTTACATATGATAAAGGTGACCGCATAATACTGCAAAAATACGGCCAGCCAAAAGAAGTATAGTTAATGAATACAAATATTAAAATTATGAAATCACTAAAAAAATTCTTCAAAAGGTCCAATGGCAACATTGACAAGGATGAAATCGAAAATTACTACGGACATGGAGCCCACAACCACGACCATGCCGGTCATTCACACAGCGGTGATAATGAAAATCAACCAGGCAATAAATACAAATGCCCGATGAAATGCGAAGGAGATAAAACCTATGATGCTCCGGGGAAATGCCCCGTTTGCAACATGAATCTTACACCTGTTGATTAAAAAAATAAAAATTATCACAGGATGAACACAATAATCAAAATTTAAAAGTAAAGACATGAACTATTATTTCAGCAAAACAATCAGTATGGATTTTGAACAAGCAGTTCAGCTTGTTACAGAAGAATTGAAAAAAGAAGGATTTGGAGTGCTTACCGAAATTGATATCAAGGAAAAACTAAAGGAAAAGATTAATGTTGATTTTCGGAGATACAAAATTTTGGGGGCATGCAACCCGCCAAATGCCTATAAAGCATTACAACAGGAAGATAAAGTGGGATTAATGCTTCCATGCAACGTGATCGTTCAGGAACTGGACAACAACGTGATCGAAGTTGCTGCCATCAATCCTGTAGCTTCAATGATGGCTATTAAAAACGGTAACCTGGCAGAAATTGCTGAAGAAATAAAAGTAAAACTCGAACGGGTAATAGCTTCCCTTTAAGCAGGGAACAGGAAAATATGCATCTTTCCAAACCGATACTACAACCTATTACCTTACAATCATGAAGGAAAAAGTGAATAAGACGGGCAAGGAAGTTATGGGAATGACTATTAATATTAGTATTCCCGGACCAACACTTCGTTTTGGCTCAGGTGGAGGCTTATCCATAAGATTCTAATTTTATGAGTGAGTACAAAAAAAATAGTCTTTCACTGACAGGGGCAGTTTCTCTTGGTACTGGTGTTATGATTGGTGCAGGCATTTTTGCCATACTCGGACAGGTAGCCGAACTGGCAGGAGACTTATTTCCTTTTGCTTTTCTTGTGGGAGCAATAATCACTGGATTCAGCGCTTACTCCTACATAAAACTGTCCAATGCCTATCCTTCAGCAGGCGGTATTGCAATGTATTTGAAACAGGCATACGGCAAAGGAGCCTTTATGGCTTTTGCTGCACTTCTCATGGCACTTTCTATGGTAATCAACGAGAGCCTGGTAGCCCGGACTTTTGGAACGTATACCTTACAACTTTTTGATGTTGCCCAAAATAGTATTTGGGTACCCATTCTGGGGGTAATACTTATTGTTGGAGCATTTCTCGTCAATATCTCAGGTAATAAATTCATCGAAAAATCTTCCCTTACCATGGCCATCATAAAAATTGGTGGTATTGCCATTTTTGCGATAGCCGGTTTATGGGTTACCGGATTTGATTTTGAAAAAGCTGTTCCTTCGTCCGTTCCTGATAAATCAATGGTGAGCTTAATGGCCGCATTGGCTCTATCCATTTTGGCCTATAAAGGATTTACAACCATAACCAATAGTGGAGGTGAAATAAAAAAACCTCATAAAAATGTGGGCAGAGCTATCATTATTTCACTGATTATTTGTACAGTGGTCTATTTGCTTGTGGCATTCGCGGTTTCTGCCAATCTATCAATAGATGAAATTATTAAGGCCAAAGACTACTCGCTTGCTGAAGCTGCAAAGCCTGCTTTTGGTAAATATGGGCTATGGTTCACCGTAGGGATAGCCATCTTTGCTACCATATCCGGAATAATTGCCAGCATTTTTGCCGTTTCCCGAATGACTGCCATGCTCACAGATATGAAATTAATCCCACATAGCCACTTTGGTATGCCTGGAAGCATTCAGAAACACATGCTGGTTTACACCGCAGTAATTGCTATTGTTTTAACCATCTTTTTCGACCTTAGCCGGATTGCATCTTTAGGCGCCATCTTCTATTTAGTGATGGACATCATTATTCATTGGGGTGTATTAAAACATTTGAGAAAAGAAATCAAGCCCAATATTGCCATTGTAATCACGGCTATTATTCTTGACCTTGCAGTATTAATTACATTTATATGGGTCAAGGCTTCTTCCGACATTCTGGTTGTTATCGTTTCTTTGGTGATGATGATCTTAATATTTGCCGGAGAAAAATGGTTTTTGTCACGAAACAGTATAACATTAGAGAATTAAAACACATCAAATCATGGAAAATAGTCATAATCACCAACACCGCGAACACGATGATAACCAAACTCAACCTGTTAAGGGTGTAAAGAAGGACATCTATTACTGCACAATGCTATGCGAAGGTGATAAAACTTATCCTGATCCGGGTGATTGCCCCGTATGCGGTATGCATCTGAAAAAACTCGAAGTTAAACCAAAAGACACCACCAAAAAGGATGTAATTTATACTTGTCCCATGCATCCGGAGATCAGAAGTGATAAACCAGGATCCTGTCCCAAATGCGGAATGACTCTTGTCCCGGAAAAAGGAGTTGAAACGAGCGAAGAAGAGAGTGTTTATAAAAAAATGGTACTGAAATTCAAGATTGCTCTTGCATTTAGTATTCCAGTATTTATTATAGCCATGTCAGATGTTATTCCTTTTCTTAAGCTCGAAAATATTGCTTCAAAAAAAGTATGGAGCTGGATAGAATTTATTCTGGCCACACCTGTAGTCTTTTATTCAGGATGGGTGTTCTTTAAGCGTGGATGGAGTTCAATACGACGGTGGTCACCCAATATGTGGACCCTGATCTCAATCGGTGTAGGATCTGCATATCTGTTCAGTGTCTTTGCACTCATCTTTCCAGCTATTTTCCCTGCTCAGTTTAAAGATATACAGGGAAATGTCCATCTCTATTTTGAAGCTTCAGCTGTTATAATTACCCTTGTTCTGATAGGACAGGTTCTGGAGCTGAAAGCACATGGAAAAACTAATTCCGCAATTAAAGCATTGTTGAATCTGGTGCCCCCTGTGGCAAGAGTCATCCGAAAAGGAGAGGAAGCAGAAATACCCCTTGAGGAGGTGCAGGTTGGAGATATACTGAGAGTGAAGCCGGGAGAGAAGATCCCTGTTGATGGAGTTATATCTGACGGGAATGCAGTTATTGATGAAAGTATGATTACAGGAGAACCCATGCCTGTTGATAAATCGAATGGCGATAAAGTAACAGGTGGAACCATAAACGGGAAAACCGTTTTTGAATTAAGAGCTGAAAAGATTGGAAACGATACCCTGCTTGCCCGGATCATTGAAATGGTAAACACAGCAAGCCGGTCAAGAGCTCCGATACAAAGACTGGCAGATATTGTGGCTAAGTATTTTGTTCAGATCATTGTCTTAATTTCATTGATAACCTTTGCAATATGGGCAATATGGGGTCCGGAACCTGCTTATGTATATGCATTTGTCAATGCGGTATCTGTCTTGATTATAGCATGCCCGTGTGCACTGGGTCTGGCCACGCCTATTTCAATAATGGTTGGTACCGGCCACGGTGCTCAAATGGGTATTCTTGTAAAAGATGCACGTGCCATTGAGGAGATGAATAAAGTTGATATTCTAATTATTGATAAGACAGGCACTATTACAGAAGGAAAGCCAAGTCTTAAAGGATTTACATCATTTGGTAAGTTAAGCGATGAGGATATTCTGATGCTTGCTGCTTCAATTGATACCTATAGTGAACACCCACTTGCCGAAGCCATAGTGAAAGGGGCTAAAGAAAAAAAAGTGGGATTGAAAAAATTAGATGATTTTGAATCGGTTACAGGTAAAGGAGTACAGGCTCAGTACAAGGGTAAAAAGATAGGTCTTGGAAATCAAAAGTTAATTGAAGACTTCAAGGCAACTCTGAATGATGACAGGAAGGAGCTGGTCAAAGAGTGGCAAATTCAAGGACAAACGGTGATGTATTTAATTTTGGACAATAAGGTTGAAGGTGTAATTGGTGTCACCGATAAGATTAAGGAAACTTCTGCTAAAGCCATTCAGGTTTTACAAAAAGCTGGTGTGAAAGTTATCATGATGACGGGTGATAATGAGTATACTGCCAAAGCCGTTGCCGGTGAATTACACCTAGATGACTTCGAAGCCGGTTGTCTTCCTGAAGATAAGTATAATAAAATTAAAGAATTACAGGAACAGGGCCACATTGTAGCAATGGCCGGTGATGGTATCAATGATGCACCTGCACTTACCCAGGCCAACATAGGAATAGCGATGGGTACAGGAACAGATATTGCAATGCAGAGCGCTGAAATAACACTTGTAAAAGGAGACCTGAACGGGATAGCCAATGCAAAGAATCTAAGCAGGGATGTTATGAAGAATATAAAACAAAACCTGTTTTTTGCCTTTTTCTATAATCTTCTTGGTGTACCTGTTGCAGCAGGAATTTTATATCCTATATTTGGGATCTTACTCAGCCCGATGATTGCTGCTGCAGCGATGAGTTTCAGTTCAGTCTCGGTCATTGCCAATGCGTTACGTTTAAAAAGAAAATAATGGAAGAAAAACTAATCATATTACAGAACCGGTTAAAAGAATATAAGAGTGCTGTAATAGCCTTTTCAGGTGGAGTCGATAGCACATTTCTTGCCAGAATAGCAAAAGATGTTTATGGCGAAAACCTTTTATTAATCACTGCTACTTCAAGTACTTATCCGTTTTATGAACTTGAAGAAGCAAAATCGCTGGCTATCTTCCTGGGAATAAAACACAGGATAATCGTTTCAGAGGAGATAGATATCCCCGGATATGCGGATAATCCGCCTGACAGGTGCTATTACTGCAAAAGCGAACTTTTTGGTAAGATAAAATATATAGCCAATGAAGAGGGTTACGAAGCTGTCTTTGATGGAAGTAATGCTGATGATCTCAGGGATTTTCGTCCTGGTATGAAAGCAAAACAGGAGAAAGGTGTAATCTCCCCGCTTGCAGATTCAGGATTCACAAAAAGCGATATAAGATATTTTTCTGAAAAGTTTAAGCTGCCAACAGCATCTAAACAATCCTATGCCTGCCTGGCATCCCGTTTCCCCTATGGCGAAAAGATAACAATTAAAAAACTCGACAGGCTGGCGGTAGCAGAATTTGAAGTCAGAAACCTGGGATTCAGTCAGTTCAGGATCAGAAGCCATGAGAATATGGCCAGATTTGAGTTCATTCCTGATGAAATGGATAAAGCCTGGGAGTTGAGGGAAAAACTCGAAGATATTTGCCGGAGATCAGGATTCAACTATGTTACAATTGACCTGAAGGGATACCGTACCGGCTCAATGAATGAAACTCTTACTGACTCAGAGAAGCTTGGCTACTCACAACCCGATATGAATAGCTCTGAGAAATAAAATACTATCTCTTTTTTTATTTTTTTACCACGGAGAGCACGGGTTTACACGGAATTATTAAATATTCCCCTAATCTCCCCTTCTCCCCTTCCCTTATTCTCCTCTTCTCATCTTCCCTATTCATCTTCCCCAAATAAATGAAGTTGCCGATCCTCGGGATCATCTGATTCCAGGTTGGAAATGCTTACACCCAAAAGCCTTATTTTTGATCCTTCCAGCTTAATTGATTTGCGGATTGATGAAACTTCTCTGTGAAGTGTCTCAAAATCACGAATATAGCTCTGTAGGGTCTTGCTTCTTGTTATCTGCCTGAAATCGCCAAACTTAATCTTTAACGTGATTGTTCTGCCAGTTGTCTTTGAATGTGAGAGCCTCTCCATAAGCTCCTTCTCAAGTTTATATAGCTCGGCAACGATCTCAAAACGGGTGGTCAGGTCCTTTTCATATGTAAGTTCCGTACCAACTGATTTCCTCTCCTGATCTGGTTCAACAGGCCGGTCATCTTTACCTCTTACAATATCATAAAAGAAGATACCGGCTTTTCCAAAATTCCTTACCAGTGATGCCAAATCCCATTTTTTAAGGTCGTAGCCATTGTGAATTCCAAGCTTATGCATCTTTTGAGCGGTCACTTTTCCGATACCATAGAATTTTTCGACAGGTAGCTCCTCAATGAATTTCTGAGCCTCTTCCGGTTTAATAAGGAATAGTCCGTCGGGCTTATTGATATCTGAAGCTATTTTAGCAAGGAATTTATTCACTGATATACCTGCAGAAGCTGTAAGACCGGTTCTTTGTTTTATTTCATCCCTGATCCTTTTTGCTATAACAGTCGCTGACCCGATTTTCTTTTTATCATAAGTCACATCGAGGAATGCCTCATCAATGGAGAGTGGTTCAATGATATCGGTATACTCCTTAAAAATCTCAAATACCCTTGCAGAAACCTCATTGTACCTCGAGAAATTGTGGTTTACGAATATCAAATCGGGACATAACCGTTTTGCAATTACTGATGGCATTGCTGATCTGACACCAAATTTCCGTGCTTCATAACTGGCAGCGGCTACCACACTTCTCTCCCCACTGCCACCTACGGCAACAGGTTTGCCTCTGAGCTCAGGGTGGTCAAGCTGTTCAACTGAAGCAAAAAACGCATCCATGTCGATATGTATGATCTTTCTCATAAATGAGCGCCTGAAGTAAAGAGTGAGACACTCCAGCTACCTCCGGTTTTACTCTCCTGCAAAGCTAAAAAGAAACATTTCAATATCAGAAACCAGTTAAAATAAAACGGGAATAATAGAATGGTTTCTTTACATTAGCACAAAAATCGGGCATCATGAAAGTACTTGGAATAAATTGCAGTCCCCGTAAGGGAGGAAACACTGAAATCTTAATAAAGGAGGTCTTTAAAGCTATTGAAAAAGAGGGAATAAAAACCGAATTTTTTCAGCTTGGCGGAAAGAAGGTTGATGGCTGTATAGCCTGCATGAAGTGCAGAAAAAAGAAAGATGGTTTTTGTCACCAGAAGAACGACTTAATAAACGAGTGTATCAAAAAGATGTTAAAAGCAGATGCCATTATTATAGGCTCGCCTGTGTACTTTGCCGATCTCAGCACAGAAGCAAAAGCTCTTATTGATGTTGCAGGATATGCTTTACGTGGATCAGGTAATCCACTGAAGCATAAACTGGGTGCCGCGGTAATAGCAGTCCGCAGGGCCGGTGCTATACATGCATTTGACAGTATCAACCACTTCTTTCTCATAAATGAAATGATCATACATGGCTCATCTTACTGGAATATTGGCATAGGAAGAGAAAAAGGCGATGTTCTTAAGGATGAAGAGGGAATGAAGACCATGAGAGTTCTTGGTGAGAATATGGCATGGCTGCTGAAGAAGACAAAAGATAAAAGATTAAAGACAAAAGACAAAAGTTTAAAGACAAAAGTCGAAGCGAAGCAAAGATCCTCAAGCTTGGCGAAGTCTGAAGACTTCGCCGGTATCAAACCAGATAAGGAAGTCAACTAGAAAAAGCGAAGTTTAAAAACTTCGCTTAGCTCATAGTCTGATCAGTATTTCACGTGACTATCTCGTACTACATAGTGTGTATGAAGCAGTTTGTGCGATTTATGGCTGTTGGGCTCGTCGAGAAACTCCTTATAAATTGCAATAACATCAGGATTCTGGTGCGATTTACGTAAAACCATGTTTTCATCTTCCGAGTATATTGCCTTCATACGGTTAGTCCTGATCTCCATGTTAGTAGGAATCGGTTGTCCACCGCCTCCGATACATCCACCAGGGCAAGCCATAATCTCAATAAAGTGATAATCAGCCTTGCCCGCCTTTACAAGCTTCATAATCTTATTGGTATTAACAAGTCCATGTGCAATTGCAACTTTAAGTTCAACTCCTTCAAGGAACTTCCACGCCTCAAGGCATCCCTCTATCCTTATTGTTGCCTCCTTTACTCCTTCCATTCCTCTTACAGGTGTGATGTTTAGCTTTTCAAATGGTACCTCACGGCCGGTAACAATCTCATAGGCAGTACGTAATGCTGCCTCCATAACACCTCCGGTGGCACCGAAAATTACCCCGGCACCGGTAGAGTCTCCCATTATTGAGTCATAATTTGCCTCTTTCAGATTCATGAAATCGATCCCGGCCTGCTTGATCATCACGGCAAGTTCACGGGTTGTCAGAACGTAATCAACATCTTTGAACCCGCTTGCTCTCATTTCAGGCCTGTCAGCTTCGAATTTCTTGGCTGTGCAGGGCATTATTGAAACAGATACTATTTTCGAGGGATCAATATTTCGTTTGCTTGCATAAAAAGTTTTTGCCAGGGCTCCAAACATCTGTTGTGGAGATTTGCAGGTAGACAGATTAGGAAGAAACTCAGGGTATTTATGTTCGATAAACTTTATCCACCCTGGAGAACAAGAGGTAAACATCGGCAGTGAGATTTTCTTATCTCCATCGACCAGGGCCTTCTTCAATCTCATAAGAAGTTCTGTACCCTCCTCCATAATTGTCAGGTCGGCACTAAAATCGGTGTCAAGTACCGAATTGAATCCGAGTTGTTTGAGAGCATTGACCATTTTCCCGGTAACCCTTTCTCCGGGATCATATCCCAGGTCCTCTCCAAGAGCAACCCTGACTGCCGGAGCTGTTTGCACAACTACATGTTTATCAGGATCATAAATAGCATCCCATACCTGGTCGATATATGTTTTTTCAACCAGAGCACCTGTGGGGCACCGATTTACACACTGACCGCAGTTAGTACAAACAACATGGCTCAAAGGCCTGTCATGGAATGTTGATATCTTTTGATGAGCACCTTTATTGGCAACAGAAATTGCAGAGATATACTGTAATTCAGAACAGGTTCTTACACAACGCTGGCACCTGATGCACTTACTGTCATCTTTAATAAAGGAGGGCGATGATCTGTCAATAAGATAATCTTTACCCTCAATGAGATCAAATAAAATATGATCGCCGAATGCAAATTCATTAGCAAGAGACTGTAATTCACAGTTCTGGTTCTTATAACATTTAGTGCAATCGGCCCTGTGCTCTGAAAGCAGTAGTTCAACTACATGTTTTCGTGCATTACGTACTTTAAGAGAATTGGTATGTATATCCATACCCTCAACCACAGGTGTTGCGCAGGCAGCAATGAGTGTCCTGGCATCTTTCTGTTCAACAACACAGACGCGGCAGTTTCCTGCAACACAAAGATCATCGTGATTACATAAAGTAGGAACATTGATTTTCAGCTCTTTAGCTGCCGCAAGGACAGTCGTTCCTTTCTTAACTGATATCTGCTGGTCATTTATAAGTAAATTTATCATTGTTCCGGACTTTTAATTAGTGTTTAGTAGATCATCTCCTCCCTGAAGTTGCTGACAATCGATTTGAATGCATTACCTACAGATTGTCCGAGTCCGCATTTGGATGCTATCCTCATGGAATCCGCAAGTTTAACGAGTTCATTAAGATGGTTTGGATTAGCCTCTGCCCTCTTTACCTTTTCAACCCCCAGTAGTAATTGCTGACAACCCACGCGGCATGGAGTACACTGGCCACATGATTCTTCAGTGAAAAAATCGAGATAATTATGAAGTACGTTATACATCGATCTTGAACTGTTGAAAAGTTTCATCGAACCACCGGTAGGTACACCTTCAAACCCAATGATGGTTTCAACAAACTTCTTTCTCGGAACGCAAAATCCTGATGCGCCCCCTACCTGAACCGCTTTTGTATCTCCATCACCAAATTCATTTACAAACTGTTGAACTGACATCCCGAGCTCCAGTTCAAATATTCCTGGTTTCGGAGTATCCCCAGAAACAGAAAAAACCTTTGATCCTCTTGAATCGCTTGTTCCTAACATAGTGAAATCTTTGGCCCCATGTTTTACAATCATCATGGCTGTAACGAGTGTTTCAACGTTGTTTATGGATGTCGGCTTACCAAATAATCCTGATACAGTAGGATAAGGTGGTTTGTTACGTGGTTCACCGCGTTTACCTTCTATTGATTCAAAAAGAGCGCTCTCCTCACCGCAAATGTATGCACCGCTTCCCATGCGGTACTCAATATTAAAGTCATAGCCTATCGCTTTTATCATCTTATGAAAATTTTCAAGCTCAGGCATCAGCTTTGACAACATATATCTGTACTCACCTCTCAAATAGACAATTCCCCTTTTTGCACCGATAGCTTTTCCTGCAATAGCCATTCCTCCATGAACCTTATCAGATACCCGATCCAGTATTTCGCGATCCTTGAAGGTTCCGGGTTCTCCTTCATCCGCATTACCGACGATATATTTCTCATCGCTTTTTTCGGCAGCAGTGTATTTCCATTTCAACCCGGTTGGAAATCCGGCACCACCTCTTCCTTTCAGACCTGATTCAAGTATCTCTTTGATTATTTGCTCACTGCTCATATTAAAAGCTTTGGTAAGCACCTCCCTGTCATCGATTTTTTCGAATATAAGGTCAACCCTGTTTAGTCCTGTATTTTCGATCATTTTACCGGATATTTATTTTTGCATATAATCTTTAATAATTTCACTCACTTTTACTGGTGTCAGATCCGTATAAGGTACATCATTAATAAGAATAGCCGGAGCTTTATGGCACCACCCGATGCAGTTTGTTTCGAGGAGACTGAAATGTTTATCGGGAGTTGTTTCACCGACCTTTATTTTTAATATATCCTCAATAACATGAATGATATTACTCTTCCCTTTCATTGAACAGGTAATTGTCTTACAAACTCTTATGACATATTTGCCTCTCATCTGAGTGTCGAGAAAAGTATAAAAGGAAGCCGTTCCGTAAACTTCAGCTGCTGACAGATCCAGTTCTCTTGCAACTTCAACCATAGCCTCATCAGTTAGATAATTATGCCTGTATACTATCTCCTGAAGAATCGGTATGAGACTCTCACGCGCACGTCCATGTTTGCCGGACAACTCCTTAACCAGGTTTCCTATTTGATACATTTCTATTTGATTTTAAGGTAATTAAGTATTATTTAACGGCGGAAAAATATCTTTTTAAAAACGCTGTTAAATTAATAACAATACTTTTGAAAAAAGATAACAAATGTCAATCTTATTAATTTTGAATGAAAATAAACAAATTGACAAAAAGCTCTCTATAAGAACAGATGGTCTTGATAATATGGAAAATTATTATTAACTTGTAAAATTATAGCTACCCCATTAGGGTATTAATAATTTAAATATTGTATTGATTATATTATTCTATTAAGAAATACCTCCTTAACAGAATATTAATTATTTATCCACCATAATTGAAAAATATTTTTGAATACAAACTAATTGAGATAGGGAATTACTCCCTGTCAGTATTAAGTATAGTTGCTGTAGTTACTATTATTCTTGCTGTATGGATTTTTCTGAAATTATTTAAAAGGGCTTTAAGACGAAACAGGTTGGTTAGAAAAGGAAGAGATGTTGCTTTATATCAAATTATTAAGTATATTCTGATTATAATAGCATCAATATTCTCTCTGAAATTATTGGGAGTTGATGTCTCCGGGATGTTGCTTGGGTCGGCTGCCCTGCTGGTAGGTGTTGGACTGGGCCTTCAGAATCTCTTTAATGACTTTGTTTCAGGAGTAATAATTTTACTGGATGCATCAGTAAAAGTAAATGATATTATTGAAGTTAACGAACTATTTTGCAGAGTTCAGAGAATAAACATCAGAACAACCATTGTTCTGACCCGGGATGATAAAAATATCATCCTTCCAAACTCTGCACTGACAGGAAGCCAGTTAATAAACTGGACTCATGGACATGAGACAGCCAGGTTTGAGGTGCGGGTAGGGGTTGATTATTCCACTGATATTCATAAGGCCATGAGTATTATACAGGAAATCGCAGAGAAACACCCATTGGTATTAAAAGATCCAAAGCCCTTTGTGAGGTTGATAGATTTTGGTAATTCTTCGATAGATCTCCTGTTACTTTTCTGGTCGAATGAAGTTTTCCGCGTCGAGAATGTAAAAAGTGATATCAGGATCCAGATCTTTGACTGTTTTGCCGAAAATGGCATCACAATACCTTTCCCGCAAAGGGTTGTTACTATGAGAAACCAATAAATCCTTTACAATTATATTTATATTAAATGCTTAGAATTCGTAAGATTTCAAATCCATATCTTGAATCAAACATCTCCGCCATTGAACATGTAAAAAGTATCCTTTCAAAACAATTTCCCAATCTGTGGCAGTCTAAAATTGAAATCCTTGATGAACAACTTGTTAATCCTCTAAAATTTAAATATCAGTCGATTCTTTTTGTTGCTGAAAACATACATGATACAATCCTGGGATTTGCCTTAATGAAATTCATGCCCGACCTGGGATTTTGTTTTCTTGATTACATTGCAGCCTCACCTGGAAAGACCTCCACCGGACTTGGAGGAGCCCTGTACCAGAGAGTAAGGGAAGAGACCGAAGCACTCGGGGCGATCGGTCTTTTTTTCGAATCACTTCCCGACGATCCTGATCTGTGCAGGAATCAGACCTATCTTGAACAGAACAAAAGACGGCTCGCATTTTATGAACGTTTCGGAGCAAGACCGATTGCAGGCACATTATACGCATCCAATGTGAAGCCGGAAGATGATTGCCCTCCCTATCTGCTTTTTGATGGGCTGGGAATTCAGGATTACCTGCCTAAAAAGAGAACTCGAAAGATAGTCAGGGCAATCTTAGAACGTGTTTATGGCGACTACTGTTCAGAGCAATATATAAATATGGTCGTGGATAGTATTAAGGATGATCCCGTACTAATTCGACCATTCAGATATATCAAAAAGAATAAAGCCAAAGAATTCTCTATTCAGTTATCAGAAAAGAATAAAATTTTCTGGGTTATAAATGACAAACATTCCATTCATCACATACGCCAGAGAGGCTATGTTGAGGCTCCTGTAAGGATCCCACAGATAAAGGCAGAACTTGAAAAAACAGGGTTTTTCAGATTAAGTAAAGCTGAAGAATTTCCTGAAAAACATATTCTGAATGTTCATTCCAGGGGATATTTTCAATATTTCAAAAAAATCTGCAACAGCCTTCCCCCTGGAAAGTCAATATATCCGTATGTTTTCCCGATAAGAAATACCGCACGGCCTCCTAAAGAACTTTCTGTACGGGCAGGTTACTATTGCATAGATTCCTTCACTCCCCTGAATAAAAATGCATTCCTTGCTGCCCAGAATGGTGTCAATTGCTCCCTCACCGCAGCTAATGAAATATTATCAGGTACAAAGGCTGCCTATGTTCTAACACGTCCACCGGGGCACCATGCCGAGAAATTTGCATTTGGCGGATTCTGCTATTTCAACAATAATGCCATTGTCGCGCATTTTCTGAGCCGATATGGAAAGGTGGCTATTCTTGATATTGATTATCATCATGGGAACGGACAACAACAGATTTTCTATTCCAGAAGTGATGTTTTAACCGTTTCAATTCATGGCCACCCAACGTTTGCTTATCCATATTTTTCAGGCTTTTCTGAAGAAAAGGGAGAAGATGAAGGATTTGGATTTAATATCAATTATCCCCTGGAAGAGAATCTTAAAAGTGAAGATTACACGAAAACTCTTTTGAGGGCACTGGGACGGATAAAGACCTTCAGACCTTTATTCCTCATAGTTGCTTTAGGTTTTGATACCGGCAAAGGCGACCCGACGGGAACCTGGAAATTATCTTATAGTGACTTTGAAAATAATGGCAGACTGATCGGAGAACTTAAGCTTCCTACTCTTATTATCCAGGAAGGCGGTTACAGGACCCAGACCCTCGGGGTTAATGCCAAAGCCTTTTTTACCGGTTTCGTACAGTCGCATAATAATTCGGAAATAAAGGGGAAAAAACGATAGTAGGGGCTGTCCCCTAAGTCCTTTTTAACCGCTAAGAACACAAAGTCAAAGCAAAGTACGCAAAGATAATATCATGTTTCTCAGTTCTTTGCGACCTTAGCGCCTGCCTGCCGGTAGGCAGGGTTAATGGAATTAGACTTCGAGACAACCTAATCTATTTTATTCAACAACCTGAATCTTGCTTAACAGTGAAATATTCTGAATATCTGAATAATCGTACTGGTATAGACCATCATCACCAATCATAACAAGCACATTACCAATTGGTATTACATCGTAGGCATTAATATTAGGATAAACAAATATCAGGTGACTTGTTATTTGCAAGGGATCGGAAGCATCATAAATCTTCAGCCCTGCGTTCCCGTCACAGATGAAAAGCAGATCCCCGTCCTTTCCTAATCCATGAGGATTTGTTAATCCATAAGACATTATCAGCGTTGGCTCATCTATATTCTTAATATTTACAACATCGAGAGTGTTCAGATTTCCACCGCAATTAGTTCCAGTCCTTAGTGTTACATAAGCAAGGGTATCTTCAACAACTACAGGATCACAACTCCTGGCATGTCTGAAAAAAGCCCTGGAAACAGGGGAGGTTGGGCTCGAAATATCAAAAATAGCCATGCCGGTAGTTGTACCAAGGAACATCAGGTTTCCCGTCAGGAACATAGTTTCAACATTCCAGCCAGGATAGATATCATTGATTTTTGAAGGGGATATTTTATTAGTAATATCAAATACTTTCAGGGAATTATTGTCAAGTACATACAATACTTTGTCTTTAATTCCAAACCTTGCCATAGAACCTCCGATACCAACTCCGCTCCCACTTACTCCCGATGATGCACCTGAAGCGTCTGACGTCTGGCTGAAAGCTATACCTCCCTTGTAAAAGATCGGCCAGGGATATGGGTTATTAATTACTTTTTCCCTTATGGTTTTTAATTCCCAGCCAATTACCACTCCCTTTTTATCATCAACAGAAGCCATCGGAAAGTCATTGTCAACAGGAGGAACTGTATAAGGCAATATGTCCTTTATGCGGCCCGCTTCATGGATATTATCAATATCCTCTACATCCAGAACAACAAGATCAACATAACTGTCAGCGTACAGAATGTATCCGGAAATTGAAATATCAACCACTCCGGGTATTTTAACAAATACTTTCTTTACCGGCGAGGATGGATCAGTATTATCAAAGACTTGTATCCCCTGAAGCTCCTCAACAATAAAGATATAGTTATCCTTGAAATAGATTTTCCCGGGATCCTTCAGATCAACATTTTGTTCTTCAGCTATGGCTGCCCGCAAATCGGTATATGACATATACATGGGAGCATTTCCTTTGTATTCCATATAAGTTGCATCTTCGCAGGAATAAAATAAAAGTGGCAACAATGAAATAAATGATAAAAATGGAATGATTTTTGCTTTCATAAGAAATAGATTTAGTAAATATCTCTAATTCAAAAATCATGCTAAACTATTAACTTTAAACTCAAATTAACATGAAAAAAATTCCTGCTATCCTTATAATCCTGATATTCATTATCTTTCCTCTTTCGGCACAGAAAACAAAAGATGTAATCTACCTGAAAAACGGTAGTATGATCTATGGGAAACTAATGGAAATAAGCGAAAACCAGTACAAAATAAGAACATCCGATGGTAGTCTCTTCATATATTCTGCAGAGGAAGTTGATAAATTCGTAAAGGAGTCTCCTTTCTTTGAAGGAAGAAAAGAAAGCGGGATAGGCTTTTCAATTGAAGCGGGTCTGCTGATAGGTGCACAGAATAGTGAATTTGATTCACCTTTTAGTTTTAATTTTATTATGAATTATACAAGGGACAGGAATAATATTATAGGGATAGGATCGGGAGTTGAGTATCTTGGTTCAACCTTCACACCATTATTTTTTGAGTATAAACGACTATTGTACGACCGAAAAACCACGCCTTTTATTTTTCTGAGGGGCGGAAAATTGCTTCATTTCGGAGGTGATGGTGAATCAGACAACAGTAATTCCACGTATCCATATCCTCAGTACAATTATCCAATCGATTACAAAGGAGGAGCTTCCCTGGGACTTGGAACAGGGATATCATGGGCAAAGGAAGACAGTGAAACATATCTGAGTTTTTGTTACAGATATGCACAGACCAGCTATAGGGAACTTAACTATAATAATAAATACGTTACCTACAAAAACTATTACAAACGGCTGGAGGTTAAATTCGGTTTCAAATTCTGATTGCATGATTTTCAGAATATAGTTTTGAATATTCTTTTATATGAGTATCGGCTTTCAATAATAATTCAAGTTTTTATTTTTATGATTTTAAAACCCCATCCCAACCTTCCCCCACGGGGGAAGACGTTTGCAACAATCTTTTCCCCCTTGGGGGAAATAAGAAAGGGGGTAAAATAAATCCAATGAAAGAATCGTAATGTGTTCATGATTAACCCCATATATACAACATTATAATTTTTGTTATTAATTGCCGATACTCATTTTCTTTTATAATAATATGACTATAGGCGATCATGAATAAGAAATTACAAATCGCTTGAAAATCAATAGATTTACCCCATTTTTATACATGATCCCAGATACTCTTATAAAATAACATGTATTGGCTCCTGTCGAATTAAGCTTGACAAACCAGTGACAAATGCTCTTTATTAAGTGAAATAACTTTCGTATCTTGGAATAGAAGTATCTAATTATAAAATTTTAAAAAATTAAAGGGAGGAGCACTATGGTTAATGAGTATTTGTGTAAAGTATGCAGAGGCCATCTGAAAGTAAAAACATCTATAGTTCTTGCTGCCGCCAAAATCAAGGATCGCTCACAGCGAGGATTAGTCTTCCTGAATCCTGAAATCGGGAACTATACCAAAACTACCCATCCGTCATTCCGGATCATTGCGGGTGAAGAATATATTTATTCATGTCCGATTTGCTCCGCCCAGCTGAACAGTATGAAATACCTTCACCTGGTGAGGTTAATTATGATCGATGAAAAGGGAAAAGAATTCAATATCTACTTTTCAGGCATTGCAGGAGAAAATTGTACATATAAGATCAGGGGAAATAAAGTTGAAGAAGAACTGGGTCCGGATGCTAAGATGTATACTAAATACTTTGAAGTACCTGAAGAGGACAGAAAATACTTATAATCATCTGCGAACTTAGTATAATTCAACAAAATAAGGATTTTTTTCTCCCCCCTGGGGGAGATCCCGCTTTAGCGGGAGAGGGGTATCATAAACCGATAAAAGCCCTTACATGAAATTACACCTGCCGGGAGAGTATTTTCTCACACAAATCAGCTTTGCTCTGTCGCTAATAAATCCTATTTTTGTCTCCAATTTCTGATATCAACAGTAAAGCAATATTATTATGAATAAAGATATAAACCAGAAAGCTGCCGACAATATCCGCATTTTATCAATGGCAATGGTGGAGAAGTCAAAATCAGGTCATCCCGGCGGTGCCATGGGAGGAGCCGATTTCATTCATATTCTCTTTTCGGAGTTTCTGAAGTTCGATCCTGCTGATCCTTCATGGATTAATCGTGACAGGTTTTTCCTTGATCCCGGCCATATGTCGCCAATGCTATACTCAATACTCACTCTTACGGGCCATTTCTCTACAGAAGAGTTAAAGAATTTCCGTCAATGGGGCAGCCCTACTCCGGGTCACCCTGAACTCGACATTATGAGAGGTATTGAAAACACATCAGGTCCTCTTGGTCAGGGTCATACCATGGCAGTTGGAGCTGCAATAGCAGAAAGATTCCTCGTTTCAAGATTCGGTGACCTGTTTGCCCATAAGATATTCACTTTTATTTCAGACGGTGGCGTTCAGGAAGAAATATCCCAGGGAGCAGGACGGCTGGCGGGATACCTGGGTCTGAACAACCTTATTATGTTTTATGATTCCAATGATATTCAGCTTTCAACAGAGACAAAAGCAGTTACAATTGAAGATACTGCCATGAAATACAATTCATGGGGATGGAATGTGATTAAAATCGATGGAAATGATCAGAATCAGATAAGAAAGGCTCTCAATTCAGCAGTAAATGAAATGGAAAAGCCAACCATTATAATAGGTAAAACAATAATGGGGAAAGGACTTGTTGACAATGATGGAAATAACTTTGAAAGGAAAACCTCGACACATGGAATGCCAGTAAGTGAAGCAGGTGGTTCTTATGAGAAATCCCTGATTAACCTGGGAGGAAGTGTTTCAGATCCATTTCAGATATTTGAAGATGTAAAGCAACTATATAATACTACTCTTGCAAATAAAACCAAAATTGCTGCCGAATGGAAGATGAGAAAGAAAGAATGGGCATCTGAGAATGGTACTCTTGACAGTAAGCTCATATCCTTTTATAACGGTAAAGTGCCGGAGATAGACTATAAGGCTATCCAGCAAAAAGAGGGATCGGCAACAAGAGCTGCTTCTGCAACAATGCTAGGGCTTTTTGCCACTACAATCGGGAATATGATCGTTGCTTCCGCCGATCTGGCAAATTCTGACAAAACTGATGGCTTCCTGAAGAATACAAAACCTTTTCAAAAAGGAGATTTCACCGGGGCATTTCTTCACGCCGGTGTCTCGGAACTTACAATGGCCGCAATTATGAACGGAATGGCTCTGCATGGCGGTGTAATTCCGGCATGCGGTACATTCTTTGTCTTCTCGGATTATATGAAACCTGCAGTTCGTTTGGCCTGCCTTATGCGCTTACCTGTAAAATATATCTGGACACATGACGCTTTCCGTGTTGGTGAAGACGGCCCGACGCACCAGCCGGTTGAACAGGAAGCTCAGTTAAGGTTAATGGAGCACCTGAAAAACCATCATGGTGAAAATAGCATGGTTGTTATCAGACCGGCCGATTCAACTGAGACAACTGTTGCATGGAAAATGGCCTTGGAGAACACCAAAACCCCCACGGCTCTGATCCTCTCAAGGCAGAACATTAAAGATCTTCCATCTGACACTAACAACAGGTTTGCAGATGCTCTGAAATCAGAGAAAGGAGCATATATTGTCCAGGATTGCAAAGGGAAACCTGATATTATCCTGGTTGCAAGCGGATCAGAGGTCTCCACCCTTGTTGAAGGGGCTGTTCTTCTGAGAAAAGAGAACCTTAATGTAAGGATAGTATCAGCCCCGTCTGAAGGGATATTCAGGAATCAATCTGAAGAGTATCGTAAATCCATTATACCTGAATCTATTCCTGTATTTGGATTAACTGCCGGATTATCAGTTACATTACAAGGATTAGTTGGCCCAAAAGGGATGGTCTGGGGAATGAATAGCTTCGGGTATTCTGCCCCTTATAAGGTTCTTGATGAGAAATTCGGGTTTACTGCGGAAAATGTCTATAAACAGGTTAAAACCTACCTGGACGAGAAAAGGTAAAAAGACTTATTTCTTCATTTTCTCCGTGTCTCTCAGTGATCCCGATATCTATCGGGACTCTGTGTCTCTCAGTAATAGTTCTTTTTTTTGTTACACAGACACAGAGTTTCCACAGAGCTGCACAGAGGAGAACAAATCTCAATGACTCTTACTGTTGTCTTGTCGAAAATAAGTCTAGATTTTAACAAATTCAGCTATTTTTTTCAGGAGTCTGTTTTTTGTAATCGGTTTACTCAGATATCCATCACATCCTGCTTCAAGAATCTTTTTCTCGTCTCCCGACAAAATCAAATTCTTCCTTGTCAGGGTAAAGAAGTTCAGATGTCTTGCCTATCAATTCTTTCCTGCTGTAACCTGTCATCTTGCACAGAGTATCATTAACTTCCATCAGTACCCTGTTGATAACAAGCCCAATACCAACGGGAGCAGCGCTAAAGATACTACGGAGTTTTTATTCGCTGTCTTTCAAAAGTACTTCGGCAGATTTCTTTTTGTAACTCATTTAAATTTACACCTTCCGATATAATGTTTTCCAGACACAGATCGTTTTTAGAAGAAAATTATGTTTATACTATCCTCTTGCTGCCGGAATTGTAAAACTGAATGTACTACCCTTCCCCATTTCACTCTCTACCCATATTTTACCACCATGTTTTTCAATGAATTCTTTTGCAAGCAGCAATCCAATCCCTGTACTTGGTTCACCTTCAGTTCCTGGCCTGCTGGATTTTTCAGTTATCAGAAACAGTTTGTTTTTCAATTCGTTTGTCATACCAATCCCCGAGTCACTTATCCTGATCTCAATGAAATTATCATCATTTTTATCAGCTGTAATAGTTATATTTCCTTCCCGGTTAGTAAATTTAATAGCATTTGAAACCAGGTTCCTGATTATTGCATCAAACATATGGTTATCAGCAACCCCTTCTATATCTTCAGCAATAGAAAGCTTAATTTCTATCCCCTTCTTATTTGCTGATTCCGATAATACTTCGATAGATTCTTCAACTTTTTGCCTGATGTTAAATTTTTCCGGAATAAAATCCATTCCTCCCCTTCTAAGACGCGACCATTCAAGGAGATTTTCGAGAAGGGTATAGATATTGGTCGCTGAACTCTTCATACTCTCTGTTATCTCCTTAATCTCCTCCAGTCCCATAGTCATAATTTCTTCAGTAATAATCTGGGTTGCTGCAACAAATGAGCTCAAAGGGCCACGAAGGTCATGGGCAATTATTGAAAAAAACTTATCCTTCTCTGCGTTTACTGCCTGGAGAAGTTCGTTTTTTAATATTATCTCCTCCTCTGCTTTTTTACTCTGGGTGATATCCAGTATTGAGCCTATCATAGATAATAGGTTCATGTCGGAGTCAAAAATCAGCTCACCTTTTCCATGTACCCATCTTTCAAGGCCATCCTTATTTCTGACTATTAAATATTCCCTGTCAAATCCGTTTTTTTCTTCAATCACATATTTATTTAAATATTCACTGATCACCTCGCGTAAAGAGGGATGCACTAAGTCAAGCCATCCTTTGATAGATCTTTCATACTTTTCATCAATACCAAAGATTGAATCAAGTACCTCTGAGCTTGTCCAGGTTCTTGTATTAAAATCAAGATTATAACTTCCCAATCCTGCTACTCTCTGAGCTTCAGTCAGATCTCTTTCGCTTTTTAAAAGGTCTGTTTCCGATTGTTTACGATCAATAGCTATGGCAATCTGGTTACCGATAAAACTTAAGAATCTGACATCCCCCTCAGAATAAATATTTTCCAGTTCATAGTGCTGAAGAACCAACACTCCGATAGCCCTGGAAGGAGTTTGGAGGGGAACTCCTACCCATGATGGTGAAGCAGAACCAACCAGTTCAACTTCATTTTGTTCCGCAAGCCGGTTAAAAGCTTCCTGTGAGAAAAGAAAAGGCTTTAAGTTACGGAAAACATAGGCAGAGCAACTCTTCTCCATGGGCGTTGGCGATGGAAGAGGATCCAGTTTATCAACAAAATAGGGAAAACTAAATAACTTTGTTTCCTGGTCATATAGTGCCACGAATATATTCTCAGCATACACAACCTTTGAAAGTGCGTTATGTATCAGTTTCAATAACTCATCCAGGTTTGATGTTGTAGTTATTCCACTTGTGATCTCATAAAGTATCCTGTTCTCTAACTCAGTTCTTTTTCGTAAGGTAATGTCACGCAGAACCCCTGTAAAAAACTGACCTTCCGAAGTTTTCCATGCGGAGAATGATAACTCTACCGGAAAAACTTTTCCATCTTTGGATATACCATTTAATTCAACAGTTCTTCCTGTCATAAAACTACCTCGACCCATTTTCAAAAGTTTTATCATAGTAGCCTGCTGCTTCCGGAAATCCTTATGAATAATTACATTAAGTGATTTCCCTATTATATCCTTTTCAGTATAACCAAAAGTTAATTCAGCCCCCCTGTTCCATCCCACTATAATTTCATTAATATCAGCTGTAATAATAACAGCATTTGCTGACTCTGCAACTGATCTGAATTTTTCTTCGCTTCGTCTGAGAGCCTCTTCTGCTTTTTTTCGCGCGGTAATATCATGTTGAATCCCTATAAATCCAATTATTTTCTCATCATCATTCAATATCGGATTTGCCGATCCTTCAACGGTTATTAACCTGCCATCCTTTGTTTTATTGATAAGTTCACCCCTTACAACCTCTTTATTCATAATAGTATCCCAGAAGTATTTATAGTATTCCAGAGGCATCTTCCCGCTTTTAAGTATTCGTGGTGTGACCTTTCCAATAACTTCATCAGCTGTTAATCCGTAAAGTTTCGTGAATTCAGGATTAATATAGTTGATCAGACCATGCAGATCGGTTATAAAGATAGCTTCAGCTGAAGACTCCACGGCCCTGTGAAATTTGAGGATCTCCTCCTGTGAAAATAACTTAATATCAGCTTTCAGCTCTTCATTTTCCTTTTGAAGCTGACTGATTACTTTGAGAAGTCCTTCAACTGATTTATCAGAATAATCCATGTTGCTCTAAATAGCTATTCAACAATTATTGAGTCAAATTCAATTACCGGCAGAATATTTTGGAGAAAGTAAGAGTTTGTCCTAAAGGGCAATAGTACAAAAAGTAATTGAACAATTAGGCAAATTTAAAAAATATAGCATTGATCAGAACCCCGGTTTATAAAATAAGCGGATTGAAGGAGTTGAAGGAGTTGAAGAGTTGAAGGGGTATGTTCAACCCTTTAAACCTTTTTCGACCCTTTCAACATAATTCTTACTACCTTTGCGCCATAAACAACCTTTATGCAATTCGATATTAAACCCGGGATAAAAGGACTCATATTCGACCTTGACGGAACATTAGCTGATACGATGCCCTTACATTTTAAAAGCTGGAAAATTGCCTGCAGGAAATATGGGGCCGATTTAGATACTTCTTTTCTAAGGAAACATACCGGAAGCCCGGGATGGTTAATCGCCGACGAGATAATAAAGAAATACAACCTGGATGGGAGTGTTACAATTGATCAGATAATAGATACAAAACTTATAGAGTTTTATAAAGACCAGCCCCTGGTCAAACCAATTTTCCCTGTTGTTGAAATTGTAAAAAAATATCATGGTCTCTTACCAATGTCTGTCGGGACAGGAGGTCACAGGGAGGCAGTTGAGCGCACAATGGAAATTACCGACATTCGGAAGTATTTTGAAATTATTATCACTGCCAACGATGTCAGTAATTTCAAACCACATCCCGAAACATTCCTTAAATGTGCTGAGCAGATGAATGTAGATCCGGAATTCATCGAAGTCTTTGAAGACGGCGACCAGGGAATAGAAGCCGCACTTACTGCTGGCATGCAGGCCACCGATGTAAGGTCGTGGTATGATTCGGACTGGTGATAACGGCACAGGGCACAGGGCAGAGCAAAGAGCTAAGTGGATATTAATTTACGATACTTTCTATTGGGATATCTTCTGTATCTTCAATACCGAGCATAGCATTGATCAATTTCACATGAGTGTACCTTTGAATTTTGTTGGAGGTAATTGAAGCTTCACTAATTAGTCCTGCCTTCAACAAACTTGCACGACGGGTACCGGATAAAAGGTAAGTTGAAGGTGTAACCCATCTGCCACCAGGTTCCCTGAAAATAATATTTGCAGAGGATGAATCTGTAACAAAGCCACCTTTAATTATGAGAATATCGTCGCAATCTCCTTTCATTTCATATAACCTGTTGATCTTATCCCTTGCGATATATTTGTATGGATAACAGATATTCTCATCAACGATAAGTTTGAGAGTACGCACCTGCCTGACAGTGTATGGTAAGAACTCCACCCGGGTCGACCTGTTATCATAAACCACCCGGCACTTGAATATGCCTCTTTGCACAGATGCAGGAACATTGATAATACTATTAAGATCGATATAACTCCTCATTCCATATATGTCATACAATGATCTTTTTACACGCTCATTATGAAAAGTGACATTCAGAATGTTACCATTCTCGACTCTTAGAGTTTCAACCAACAGGGACATAGACTTTAGAGATTAATTCATTATATTCTTTAACCGGGTCGCTCAGAAAAGTTATACCTCCGCCACTCTTGAAGTATAGTTTCCCAGATTCCTTTTCAATAAATCGTATCATAACACAACTATCAAGCGATTTACCATCATAAACTCCAAATACTCCGGTATACCATCCTCTTTCAAATTTTTCGCTCTCCTCTATTATTCTCAGAGTCTGTTTTTTTGGTGCTCCGGTTACTGATCCGGCAGGTAACAAACCTATAATAATATCTCCAAGTCTTTGATCATAACCACTTTTCAAAGTTCCGGTTATTTCGGAGCTGACCTGAAGCAACTCACCGCTTCCTGTCCTGATCCTGTCAATATACCTGTATTTAGCAACACATACATTGTCTGCCACTTTGCTGAGATCGTTTCGTATAAGATCTACAATTGTATTATGTTCTGCCATCTCTTTTTCATCATTCATTATCACTTTTTCAGCATCATCTATCGAAGAATCGATTGTTCCTTTCATGGGAAACGATTTAATTTCACCATCAGCTATTCTGACAAAAATCTCCGGCGAGAAAACCACGAAACTATCTTTATAGAGTAGCTTGTATTTTGCTACACTCGAATAAAACAGATCTTCTAAAGTCAGATCAGTTTCAATACGGGTGGGAAAAGTAAGATTGAGAAGATAGCTGTTCCCTGCTCTGATATTCCTGTGAACATTCCTGAATGCTTCTGAATATCTGCTGAATGGTACAGGATACTTTTTTAAAGCTACTTGTCTGGTGTCTATTTGCGCCTGACTTACATTGGAGAGAACGGGGGTTGTGAACTTAATTCCTGCTGGCACTGAATTTAATTTATAAATCTCCGGACTTTTCATTTTATAGTCAACAATAAAAATAAATGGCTCTTTTTCAGCACCATATCTGTTCATTAACTCAATAAATCCTGCAATGGAGATTCCGGACATTAAAGTATTGATTGTTGACAACTACGATTCATTCACTTATAATATTGCTCCTATAATAAGAAACTTCTCGGATTCAAACTTACAAATTATTGAGGCAGGTTGGATTGATTTGAAGGATATTGATGACGTTCAGTTTCATCCCGAATCAATTATGACTTCAAGCGGGGCAAAAATGATATTTGATTTTTCAGGTATATTTGCACTATTCTCTAAATATGGTTGTCAAGGGAGTGTGTTCAAACTGTAAATAGCAACATTGCAATAATGTTGCATCAATTAATTATTATATTTGCATGTTAATATTAAAAATTAATGACAGTTTTAGTACACGATGAGCAATTTTCTTAAAAAAGTATCTGTAATCTTCCTATGGCTGGCAGGACTCTCGCTTAGTGCTCATCTGGTTATTCCTCATGATCATCATGTTGCTGAATCATTCTCAAATCAGGATGAAAAATGTCCTGCTTCAAGTAACAAATCCGGCCATAGCTCAGGTTTTCCGTTACATTGTCATGTTTTAAATGATATCGTTTCTGAAAAATACATTCTTCGTCAAACCTCACAAATTATCCAATATAATTTCATTTCGTTAAGCAGTTTTTCTGATAAAACCGCATTTGAATTACAAGTTTCCTGCAAAGTTATTATTGAATCAGATAAACCTATATTCGATTCTTATCTTTTTGAATTATCTCTTTTAAGAGCGCCTCCTGCTTTAGCCTGATAATTTCATTTTGCACTTATATTCAAGGGATTATCCAATTCCTTTACAGACTATTTATTCGAATAAGAAAATGAATATTTACGGGTAACCTGTAAAGCAGATAAAACAAGCCAATATTAAGCGGGGAATAAACTAGATAACTGATTATCAATAAATTCTATCCAAAATGATTAATAGAATAATCTCATTCTCAGTAAATAATAAATTCATTATCGGATTATTCATTCTGGCTCTCATTGGATGGGGAACTTACTCCTTATCAAGATTGCCGATTGATGCCATACCCGATATTACGAATAACCAGGTTCAGATTATTTCACTTGCCCCTTCATTAGCGGTTCAGGAAGTTGAAAGTTTCATAACGGCACCAATAGAGGTTGCTGTAGCCAATATTCCTGATATTATTGAACTTCGGTCTATTTCACGGCTGGGGTTGTCTGTAATAACAGTTGTTTTTGAAGACGGAGTGGATATATACTGGGCAAGGCAGCAACTAAGCGAGCGATTAAAAGAAGCCGAAGAGGCTATCCCGTCAGGTCTTGCACAGGTTTCACTTGCTCCAATCTCGACAGGATTAGGAGAGATATATCAATATCGTCTCGCTGTGGAAAAAGGGCACGAGAATAAATTCAATCCAATGGAACTTCGAACAATTCAGGATTGGGTTGTACGACGGGAAATGCTTGGAACTGCCGGAGTGGCAGATATTAACAGTTATGGGGGATTTGTTAAGCAGTATGAAATAGCTGTAAATCCTGAAAGACTTCGGGGAATGAATCTTTCCCTGATCGATATTTTTACTGCACTCGAAAAAAATAACGAAAATACCGGGAGCGCCTATATTGACAAAAACCCAACAGCATATTTTATACGGGGAATAGGATTAATTAAATCTCTTGAAGATATTGAAAAAATAGTGATTAAAACCACTACAGCGGGAGTTCCGGTACTGATAAGGGATATTGCATCCGTACAGTTTGGAAATGCTACCAGATATGGCGCTTTTGTTGTTGATACCACAGAAGCTGTTGGTGGTGTAGTAATGATGCTAAAAGGGGCAAATGCTCATCAGGTTATTGATAATGTTGAGGCTCGTATTGAGTCAATCCAAAAATCGTTACCGAAAGAAGTAAAGATAGAGCCATTTTTGAATCGTTCTGATCTTGTTGGTCGTGCTATTGGAACAGTCTCCAGAAACCTGATTGAGGGTGCATTAATAGTAATCTTCATTCTGGTTTTATTGCTCGGGAATATGAGAGCCGGACTAATAGTTGCCTCAGTTATCCCGCTTTCTATGCTTTTCGCCGTTTCAATGATGAGAATATTTGGAGTATCAGGCAACCTGATGAGTCTTGGGGCAATCGACTTCGGACTAATAGTTGACGGAGCTGTAATTATTGTTGAAAGCGTCGTTCATCGGATTTCAATGAGCAAACATCACCATCCGGGAGTTGCAAGGTTAAACCAGGCGCAAATGGATGAAAATGTGCTTGATTCTGCAAAGCGGATGATGAGTTCGGCAACTTTCGGACAGATAATTATATTGATCGTATATCTGCCAATTATGGCGCTTGTTGGTATTGAAGGAAAGATGTTCCGCCCGATGGCTCAGGTAGTTACTTTTGCACTTATTGGTGCAGCAATCCTGTCACTCACTTATATTCCTATGGCTTCAGCGTTATTTCTGAGCAAGAATACCAGCCACAAACTTAATTTTTCTGACCGGTTAATGGATTGGATCCGAAATGCATTTAATCCTGCAATTGCATTTGCGCTGAAAAGAAAGCTTCTGGTTTCTGTTTCAGCTATAGTACTTTTCTTATTCAGTCTGTTGCTTTTCAGCCAGTTGGGGGGTGAATTTATTCCTCAGCTTGAGGAAGGGGACCTCGCCTCAAGTGTTATAACTCTTCAGGGTGGATCATTGACTAACACCGTGGATAATGTTATAAAGGCTAATAAAATTCTGCTTGAAAATTTCCCGGAAATCAAACATGCTGTTTGTAAAATAGGAGCCGGTGAGATACCAACAGATCCTACTCCTATGGAGACAGGTGATTATATTATTACACTTAAAGATAAAAGCGAATGGGTTTCGGCAACCACACGTGAGGAACTTGTAACTAAGATGGAAGAAAAGTTAATCCCTTTGGCCGGTGTTAAATTTGAATTTCAGCAACCCATACAAATGCGTTTCAATGAATTAATGACTGGCTCTAAACAGGACATAGCTATTAAAATATTTGGAGATGACTTAATTATACTATCTGAAAAAGCTGCTGATGTTGAAAAGGTAATTATGGGGGTCACCGGGATTCAGGATATTAATGTTGAAAAAGTTACAGGACTGGCCCAGATACAAGTTGAATACGACCGTGATCGTTTGGCACAATATGGACTGTCAGTAGAGGATATGAACCAGGTATTACGTGCAGCTTTTGCCGGAAGCCAGGCAGGTGTTGTATTTGATGAAGAAAAGCGCTTTGGACTGGTAGTTCGTTTGGATAAAGATTACAGACAAAACCTTGATGATGTAAAGAATCTCACTGTTGCACTTCCTGACGGCCATCAGATACCATTTGAACAAGTAGCTGACATTTCAATTAAATCTGGTCCGGCTCAGGTATCCAGAGAGAATACAAAACGAAGGATCACTATCGGATTTAATGTTCGCAACCGTGATGTTCAAAGCGTAATAAATGATGTGACTGGTCAGATAGACCAGAAGATTCAATTACCTGTTGGCTATTATTTATCATATGGAGGTCAATATAAAAATCTGGAGGCTGCACAAAAAAGGCTTTCAATTGCTGTTCCTGTTGCATTACTCTTAATTTTTGTTTTGTTGTACTTTACATTTAATTCAGCAAAACAATCACTCCTGATTTTTACTGCTGTTCCGATGTCAGCTATCGGAGGTGTATTAGCACTGTGGATTCGTGGAATGAATTTCTCAATATCTGCCGGTGTAGGTTTTATTGCATTGTTTGGTGTTGCTGTTCTTAACGGAATAGTACTGATTGCTGAATTTAACAGGCTTGAAAAGGAGGGTATTACTGATATAACAGAGCGTGTTCTCAAAGGACTGAAGTCAAGATTACGCCCTGTTATTATGACTGCTTCAGTGGCATCACTAGGTTTTCTTCCAATGGCTTTATCAACTTCTGCAGGCGCTGAGGTACAAAAGCCCCTGGCAACAGTGGTAATCGGTGGACTGATCACTGCAACCTTACTTACACTTTTAATCCTTCCTGTTTTTTATATCTTCTTTTCTTCCTCACTTTTCAGATTTAAGGGTAGATCAGCCAAAATACTTATAGTAATTGTAATGTTTTTTGGTACATCATCAATCTTTAATTCCATTAACGGACAGCAATCCAGAATAATTAATTTACATGAGGCAATTAAAACAGCTTTAGACAGTAACCTGTCTGTTAAATCAGCAGAGTTTTCAATAGATGTACGAAAAGCTCTTAAGGGTACTTCCCTTGATCTTCCCAAAACTGTCATTGATGGTCAGTATGGCCAGTTCAATTCATACACAAAAGACAATAGTTTTTCAGTTACTCAATCATTTGCTTTCCCTTCAGTTTATTTAAATCGATCAAAACTGGCTGATGCAAATGTTAAAAGCAGTGAATTACAATTCATTGTTTCTCAACTTGAAATAGCCACACAGGTAAAACAGGTTTACTGGCAATATGTATTCCTCACTTCGAAACTAAATTTGCTCATTTATCAGGATAGCCTTTATTCAGGCTCTTTAAGAGCAGCTGAATTAAGGGCAAAAGCCGGAGAGACAAACCGCCTGGAAATGATCACAGCCCGTTCTCAAAGCCTTGAAATAAAAAACCAGTTATACCAGGTAACATCCGATATTACAATAAGTGGTCGTAAACTTATGGTCTTGCTTAATAGCAAATCAGCTTTAATACCTTCAGTCAGGGAAGTCCGCAGGATTGATTTTGCACTTAACACTGACAGCCTTTCTGTTATTCAGAATCCATATCTGTGCTTTATTAAGCAGCAAGCTGAGGTATCAAAGATTGAGAATAAACTTGAAAGAAGTCAGATGTTGCCCGATTTTAACGTAGGCTATTTCAGTCAGACAATTATCGGAAATCAGGAAGTCAACGGAGCACCCAGAAATTTCGGACAGGATTTCAGATTTACAGGAGTTCAGGCCGGCATATCTGTCCCATTGTGGTTTACGCCTTATACATCAAGGGCAAAAGCAGCAAAAATATCTGAAAATATTGCATACATAAACGCTGAAAACTTTTCTAATTCAATTACCGGCGATTTCCAGTCATTACTTGATGAATATAAAAAATACACTTCAAGTATCGAATATTATGAAACCCAGGCTGTTCCTGAAGCTAATCTGATTATTGAACAGGCAACCAGAAGCTATAAGGCAGGTGCATTAGACTACCTCGATTACATAATGTCTCTGAATAGAGCCCTGGTTATAAGGCAGAACTACCTTGATGCTCTTAATAGTTACAACCAGACTATCATTTCGATTGAATATATAACAGGTAAAATATATTAAACTTTAGATATCATGACAAAAGCAAAATTCAAATCATCAATATTCATGTTGGGTATAATTATATCCTTGAACTCTTGTATCAACTTAGATAGTAACTCAACTGCAGACCCTGAGGCTGTAGAAGTTCTTCCGGAAAATATTGTTGAATTACGTGAAGACCAGATAAAGTTAGCCGGTATTCAGATGGGTTCAGTTGAGATGCGTTCAGTCTGTAATACTCTTAAGGTAAATGGAATTGTTACCGTTCCGCCACAAAATCTGGCAACCGTTTGTATGCCTCTGGGGGGGTTTATTAAGTATACAAATCTGCTACCTGGAATTGCGGTAACCAAGGGTCAGACTCTGGCCTTAATAGAAAATCAGGATTTCGTTGATATTCAGCAAAATTACCTTGAAGCAAAGAACAAACTTGTTTTTGCAGAGGCAGAATATATGCGTCATACAGATTTATACAAAGACGATGTTTATTCAGAGCAGAATGTTCAACAGGTTACAGTTGAATATTTGAATCTAAAAACGTTGGTAAAATCTCTTGAACAGAAATTGATTCTTATTGGAATTGATCCCGATAAACTAAATGAAGACAACATAAGTAATTCTGTAAACCTTATATCGCCAATTAATGGTTTTCTGAAAGCAGTTAATGTTAATATCGGCAAATACGTTTCATCGACCGATATTCTATTCGAAATTGTAAACAGCGATAAACTCTATCTTGAACTTACGCTGTTTGAAAAAGATGCAGATAAAGTGGTTTCAGGCCAGAAAATAAAGTTTTACATTAACAATGAGACTGAAGTTCACGAGGCTGTGATATCCCAAACCGGAAAATCCGTTAGTGATGACAAGACCTTCAGAGTTTATGGCATTGTCTCAAGCTCATGCAAAAATGTATTGCCAGGGATGTATGCGAATGCATTGATTGAGGAATCTGACCTTAAAGTAACAGCCCTTCCTTCAGAGGCAGTAGTCAGTTTCGATGACAAGGATTATATTTTTGTATTTGAAAAAGATAAGGAAGAAGACGGGAAACCATTTACCGAATATAAAATTATTGAAGTAAAAAGGGGCGTTTCAACATCAGGATATACAGAAATAGTGCTTCCCGAAGGATTTGACATAAATGCATCAAAGGTTGTCATCAAAGGCGCTTATAATCTTCTCTCAGCAATGAAGAATGCCGGTGAAATGGCGTGCTAGAGAATGATTACACAAAAGAAGCAAGTGATTGAGAATGTTTAAAAGTGCTTAGAAAATCTCAGGATCTAATATAGTGCATTCACATAAAAATAAAATCTATAAAGGCCATAGCATAGCCTTTGCAACTGGTATTGGTTTAAATTTTACATTTGTAGCTGTTGAAATCTTCTATGGACTGAAAGCAAATTCCTCAGCACTATTAGCCGATGCAGGACACAATGCCGGGGATGTTTTAAGTTTGGTATTTGCATGGACAGCAATATGGCTTGCCACCATAAAACCAAAAGGAAAATACACATACGGCTTACGCAAAACAACCATCTTAGTATCTATACTGAACGCCTTCTTACTTTTTGGGGCAGTAAGCGCCATTATTTGGGATGCCATAGGTAAAATTAAGCATCCCCAACCTGTTATTGGTACCCAGGTTATGATTGTTGCAGGAATAGGTGTGGTAATTAACACCATCACTGCTTTATTATTTATGAAAGGTCAAAAAGACGACCTGAACATCAAGGGGGCTTTCCTGCACATGGCTGCTGATGCAGGGGTCTCTTTGGGCGTAGTTGTTGCCGGTTTATTGATTTACCTAACCGGAATCCAATGGATTGACCCGGTAATGAGTTTTTTAATTATTCTGGTTATTCTATGGGGTACATGGCGATTATTTACCGATTCCATTGATTTAGCGTTAGATGCCGTCCCCAAACACATTAAACTTGAAAAAGTACGAAACTTTCTTTTTTCTCAAAATGGGGTTGAAAATGTTCATGATTTGCATATTTGGGCAATAAGTACTACACAGGTGGCTTTAACTGCCCATTTAATCATGCCTCAAGGTTATGACAATAAGTTTATTGCAAACTTACAGGAAGAGCTGCAACTTACATTTAGAATTGGACATACTACATTTCAGGTCGAAAATGAATCTTTTCAGGAAAACTATGACATTTAACCTGAATGCACAACCGGCAATTAAACAGCCGGAACCTAAGTCACCTGTTTCCATTGGTATGGTTATTTATTCAAACGATAACGAAACAGTATGGAATGCTTTACGGCTTGCGAATTATGCTAAAAATGAAGGGGATACCGTTAGTATATTCCTGCTTGGCAAAGGAGTTGAATTGGATAACCTTGTAAAACAAAATTGTACTTACTTTTTAAAGAAACACACACAATAAATTGATAATTATAACAATAAACCCATGAAGATTTTAATCCTCATAAATGACGCTCCATATGGAACAGAAAAGGCCTATAATGCCTTAAGACTTGCAATACAACTTGGGAAAGACTACGGGAATGTGGAAGTCAGAGTTTTCCTGATGGCAGATGCTGCTAACTGTGCATTAGCTGATCAGAATACTCCAAACGGATACTATAATATTGAAAGAATGTTGAAACTTATTCTTTCCAAAGGAGCTAAAGTTAAAATCTGTGGAAGTTGTGCGGATGTACGTGGATTAAAAAGTCTTCAGCTTATTGGGGGAGCTGAAATCAGCACTATGGCAGAACTCACAAACTGGGTGGTGGATAGCGATAAAATAATCACATTTTAGGTCAGTTTTTAAAAGACATTTATTTATACCAGAATTTTGGTTGTCAGATTGGTAATGCTGGTCTGTATTGCATCAAAAGGCTTCCTGTCCTTTGTGCTGTCCTGTTCAACTATCATATATTTCATACCGGCAATATCTTTAGCTGCCAGGATCTCCTTAAAATTAATAACCCCTTCACCAACCGGGGCAAAATCATTTGAAGATACCTTGAAGGATGGAGCCTCTAATGTATACATATCTTTCATATGGAAGAGCTGGAATCTGCCAGGGTATTTTTTGAAGAGCTCAACAGGATCCTGTCCGGCTTTGGTTGCCCAGAAAAGATCAATTTCAAATGTAATAAGATCTGTGTCGAGTTCTTTCATCATAATATCGAAGTAAGGTACTTTTCCCTCTACTGTATCAAATTCAAAATTATGGTTATGATACCCGAACTGTATACCATTTTCTTTCATTACCATTCCAACCATATTCCAGTTAGCAACCATCTTTTGATAGCTGTCTATAGTTTTACGGTCTTCATCAGCTACCCATGGCTGCATACAATATTTTACCTCCAGCTTTGCGTGGTCTTCAGCCATAATTTTCGCAGCATCTTTTGAAATACCTTTCGCATCGACACCTGCATGACTGCTAAGGCATTCCATTCCAAGATCATTTACAATTTTTTTAAACTCAGAAGGTATATAACCATAAAACTTATTTTCGGAATAGCTTGCCAGTTCAACATACTTATAACCTGTATCTGAGACTTTTTTCAAAGAACCCCGGACATCTTTTCCCATTGCATCGCGGATTGTATATAACTGAAGACATATACCAAAAGTTTTTGGATCGACAGGGGAGTTTAAAACTGGACTGTTACTCATATTAATTTTGGGAATAAGCAGTGATCCAAAAGCGCCGGCGGCAGATAACTTAAGAAAATCTCTTCTCGAATGGTTTGTTTTCATCGTTATAATATTAGAATAATAATAAGAAAAATGACAGCCTGAAGTACTCATTGAAATCAGGAAATAAAGATAATACAATACCTTTATATTTTATACCGGATCTTTAATTTAGGATGATTCTTTAATTCATATCAATTCATGAATGAAATTGTAATAACTGCTGATGGATCACACACCATTTTTGTTCCGGAACTGAATGAACATTTCCACTCTGTTCACGGAGCTGTTCAGGAATCAGATTTTATATATATCAGGAATGGTTTTAGTGTTTGCAAAGCTGATCCCCTGAATATATTTGAGGTAGGATTTGGTACTGGCTTAAATGCTCTTCTGACAGCAGTAAAATGTAGTAGCGGAAAAAGAGAAGTAAATTATACTACAATTGAAAAATATCCTGTTAAAAACAACATTATTAACAAGTTGAATCATCATCTTTATGCCGGTGACAAGAGTAAGCAAATTTTTGATTCGATGCACTCCTCACCCTGGAATAAGAAGTTAAATATCTCCAGGAACTTCATCTTTAATAAAATATTGGGTGATATTACTGTAGAAACACCTTCAGGATATTTTGACCTAATCTATTTCGATGCCTTTGGCCCGGACAAGCAGCCCGAAATATGGACTATTAATGTATTTGAAAGAATTGCCGGTATTACAAACAGGAATGGGATACTTGTAACCTATTCAGCAAAAGGAGAAGTCAAAAGAAATCTGATAAATTGTGGATTCAATGTAACTCTTCTACCCGGACCTCCAGGGAAAAGACAGATAATTAGAGCAATAAAAAAATAAATTTATTCCTCCATCCCCTTTTTTACATTCCCCAAAGTGTTATCTTAGCGGAAATTTTAAATTTAAAAAACAGATCATATGAAATTCAAGGGATTAATTGTACTCCTAGGCGTAATCGCCTTAATGTTTGGCTCTTGTGCACAGAGTTCTTTAAAAAATGCGAAATTAAAAAATCCGGGGGATTCACTATCCTACGCTTTTGGAATAGTAAATTATAATGCACTGACTGCTGACAGCCTGATGCTGGATCCGGTTGTTGTTGCAAAAGCTATGCTGGATGGGAAAGATGGCAATCCATTAATGGACGATGAAACTGCCCGTTCATTTATTATGGCTTTCATAAATGAACGTGAAGCCCAGAAGGCTGTGATACAGGCAGAACTGGACAAGGGTCTGTATAAAGACTATATAGATCAGAATGAGGTATTTTTGGCTCAGAATAAGGAGAAGACCGGAGTTAAAACTACCGAAAGCGGCCTGCAATATGAAGTGATTAAGATGGGGACAGGTCCCTTACCAACTCCGGAAAGTGTCGTTAAGGTACATTACACAGGAACTCTTATTGACGGAAGCGAATTTGACTCATCAATATCAAGAGGAGAACCTGCTCAATTTCCTGTAAGCGGTGTTATATCAGGCTGGACCGAAGCGCTTCAGCTTATGCCGGTAGGATCAAAATTCAAACTATGGCTTCCTCAGTCACTTGCATATGGTGCAAGCGGGGCGGGTGATATTATTAAACCATATTCCACGCTCATCTTTGAGGTAGAGCTTCTAGAAATTGTTCAGTAATATGGCAACGGCAGAGATACATACTTCCAAAGGCAATATGAAGCTCAACTTCTTCGAAGATGATGCTCCCAAAACTGTTGAGAATTTTATCAGTCTTGCAAGTAAAGGGTTTTACGATGGACTCGCTTTTCACAGGGTGATTCCCGATTTCGTTATCCAGGGGGGCTGTCCTTTTTCAAAAGACCCGAATGATTCAAGAGCAGGAACCGGAGGACCTGGTTATAAGATTAATTGCGAACTCACTGGCGGCAACCAGTACCACGACAAAGGCGTACTCTCGATGGCACACGCTGGCAGGAATACAGGCGGTTCACAGTTCTTTATCTGTCACAGCCGAACCAACACAAAACACCTCGACAGACAACACACATGCTTTGGGAAGGTGTATGAAGGGCTTGATATTATTGACAAAATCAGGCAGGGTGATAAAATTGAAAAGATAATTATACACCAAGAACAGATTTAAAATGGCATTTGAAATTACAGGAAAAATCATTGATATCTCACCTGTAAATCAGGTGAGTGACAAGTTTAAAAAACGTGAATTTGTAATAGAGAAAAAGGAGACTGGAGGAGCAGCTGTTTTTATTGACTACATCAAGTTCCAGTTGGTTCAGGATAAGTGTGATCTTATTAATGAATCATATTTGAATGAAGATGTGAAGATCTGGTTTAACCTCAAAGGTAATAAATGGGAACGTGACGGTAAGATAAATTATTTTACCAACCTCGATGCCTGGAAAATTGAAAAAGCTGCTTCTCAGATAAAGGAAAATGAGACTCCGGCACATACAACACTAGAGGATATTCCACCTGAAATCGACGAGCTTAGCGATCTTCCGTTCTAATAAAACAAAATACCATGGGCTGTCAAAATTTTAGACAGCCTTTTTTAAATGTATTAAAATGAAGCACTTATTAATCGCATCCTGTGCTATACTTATAACAGCAAGTGGTAATGCACAGATACAACTCCCGTACAACAGGCTTATTCAGCCAGCCGGGATTCAGATATTCTTTGGAAATGGCTCGCTTGAGAACCATTCTCTTGATGCTGCTTTATCTCCCGACAATAAATGGTTGGCAGTTGAAGAAAGATATAGTATTGTCTTTATCAGCACCCTGGATAATAAGGTAAAATATACACTTCTCAATAACGCCCATATGGACCTGGCAGGAGGAATGAATACATATTCAGGAATTACCTGGTATACAGGGGAAAATGGTCTCCAGGTATATTGGAGTGTGATTGGAAGAAACAATCGTTCTTTTGTCGCCTCAGCCAGATGGGATGGAGTTAATGCCGTATTTGGAAGAGTCCTTGAATATCAGACAAAACCTCCCGCAAGAATGGCCCTGCCAAATGAGATACTAATAAATAATGAATCAGGTTACGAGTACATCTATGTTGTTCTGAATGGAAATAACCAGGTTGTAAAACAGGATTTCTTCAATGGAGATCTGATATGGACAGCTGACCCTGGCGTAGCTCCATATGGGATAACTATTGCTTCAGGGAAATTATATGTAAGCAACTGGGCGGGCCGACATCCTGCCAAAAACGATCCTGATATCGCAGGGATACCCTGGGGAGTGGCAAAAGTGGATAATAAGGCAGGCGGATCGACAAGGGAGGGCAGCGTAACAGTTTTAGATCCTGGTGATGGAAAAATCATAAAAGAGATTGTAACCGGCCTGCATCCTAATGAAATTATCAGTGACCGCAGGGGAAAATTTGTATATGTCACCAACTCAAATAGTGATAACATATCCGTTATCAATACCAAAACCGATGAAATATCTGAAACTATCAGTGTCAGACTTCAACCGGAAATAAATCCCTTTTTTGGCGATTCACCAGATGGTTTGGCTCTATCCCTCAATGAGAAAATTCTCTATGTTGCCAACGGAATGGATAACGCACTTGCTGTTATAAAACTTGGAAAAAAGTCAGCTGTCGCCGGGAGCAAAAAAGTAAGCCGTGTAAGCGGATTTATTCCAACAGGTGCCTATCCTTCAGCTATCGCTGTTCATAATTCAGGATATCTCTATGTCTGTAACCTCGAAGCAGAGGGAGTAAGGCTAGGATTCTCGAGTGAAAAAAGTCCAGACGCAATTTACAATTCTCATCACATGATGGCTTCAGTCAGCGTAATTAAGATACCATGGAAAGGAGCACTCAGGGCGTATACAGATACTGTGGTTGCCGTAAATGATCTTTCACGGGCAACATTGGCACTTGAAAAACCCCTTGCGTCTGCCAAACCAAAACCTGTGCCTGACAGGATTGGAGAACCCTCAGTTTTCAAACATGTGGTATATATAATAAAGGAAAACAGGACATACGACCAGGTACTGGGAGATATGAAACAGGGAGATGGAGAACCGGGTCTTTGCATCTTTGGATCGGAAGTGACTCCTAACACTCATAAATTATCGGAAGATTTTATGCTGCTTGACAATTATAATGTTTCAGGCAAATGCTCAGCTGACGGACACCAGTGGACAGATGCTTCAATTGTAACTGATTATATTGAGAAGAATATGAGGGCTTGGTTCAGATCTTATCCACATGTTCAGCAAGACGCACTCGTTTACGCTCCAACAGGATTTCTCTGGGATAATGCTATAAGTCATGGAAAAAATGTAAGAATATATGGTGAAGCATCTGTTCCTCTGATTGACAGAAATGTTACGTGGACAGATGTTTATAATAATTTTCTCCAGGGAAAACAAACCCGGTTTACCAACTATACAACAATAGAACCGGTAAAAAAGATACTGAGTCAGAGCTACCCTTCTTACGGCAATCATCAGTTTCCTGATATAGTTAGGGCTGATGCTTTTATAAAGGAATTGAAAGAATTTGAATCAAGAGATGGTGACCAATTGCCGGAGCTTATGATAATAGCTCTACCAAATGACCATACTGCGGGAACTCGCCCGGGATATCCCACACCAAGGGCAATGGTCGCCGATAATGATCTTGCCCTCGGACAAATAGTTGAAGCATTAACTAAAAGCAGGTTCTGGGAGAGTACTGTTATTTTTGTAACAGAAGACGACTCTCAGGACGGGTGGGACCATGTTTCTGCATACCGCACAGTAGGTTTGGTTCTGAGTCCCTATTCAAGATTGAAAAAGACTAATCACACATATTATGCTCAACCCTCGGTTGTTAGAACGATAGAACAGATTCTTGGATTACCTCCTATGAATATTCAGGATGCCATTGCAAATCCTATGTTTGATTGTTTCACAACAGAGAAAAACTTAACTCCATACGAAGCACTGCCAAACAAGATCCCTCTTGATGAAATGAATCCTGAACTCTCCTCGATCAGCGGAAAAGAACTTCATTATGCAAGGAAAAGCCTTCTTCCCGAGTTTGATGGTATTGATTCGGGAAATGATGATCTGCTAAACAGGATACTCTGGTTCTCTGTAAAGGGGAATACTCCATATCCTTCCAGGTATTCCGGGAGTGAAATTGATGAAGGATTTGACCATGAATAATCCTCTTTTGCAAAAATGGCAGACTCCCTTTGAAACTCCACCTTTTCATTTAATTAAAACAAGTCACTTTATACCGGCAATTGGTGAAGCAATAAAGTCAGCCAGACTCGAAATCGAAATAATTGCAGATAACAGCAATGAACCCACCTTTGAAAATTCAATTGCAGCACTTGAATCGTCAGGTGAGGCGCTTGGAAGAATATCTTCAATTCTCTTCAACTTAAACCTTGCTGAGACAAATAAAGATCTTCAGTCTGTAACACAGGAAGCATCCCCTCTCCTGACACGGTTTTCAAATGATATTACCCTGAATAAAAAACTGTTTGACAGAATTCAGAAAGTTTACGAAAAGAGAGACAATAACCTGCTTACCACTGAACAAAAGATTCTGACAGAGAAGAAATTCAGAAGTTTTATGTTAGGCGGTGCCGGACTTTTGGAAGAAGAGAAGAAACGATTCAGGGAGATTTCTGAGGAGTTGTCAATACTATCCCTTAAGTTTGAGGAGAATGTACTTGAAGAGACAAACTCCTTTGAGCTTCATATTAAGGATGTGCAAGATCTTGCCGGGTTACCTGAAAGCCTTATTGAAATGGCTTCAATGGAGGCTGCCAGGAGAAAAAAAGAGGGTTGGGTTTTTACTCTGCATTTTCCAAGTTATATACCCTTTATGCAGTACTCTGAAAAGAGAGGGTTGAGGGAAAAGATGCTACTGGCATATTCTTCGCGTGCCTTCAGGGGAGACAAATTTGATAACAGCAATAATGTTATCAAAATAGCTAACCTGCGACTCGAAATTGCAAAGTTGCTGGGCTTCAGAAATTTTGCTGAAATGATTCTTGAAGACCGGATGGCAGAGACTCCGGCTAAAGTTGAAATATTTCTCGAAGAGATGTATGCAGCTTCAAAACCTGGTGCCTTTAGAGATTATTCAAACCTGAGCAAGTTTGCTCAGGAAAATGGGTTTAATGATACTATCGAACGGTGGGACTGGTCCATCTATTCAGAAAAATTAAAGAAAAAAAGGTTCAACATCGATGACGAGCTGTTAAAACCATATTTTCCCCTTGATATGGTTGAGGCCTCAATATTTGATCTTGCTTCCAGACTTTATGGTATAAGATTTATCAGAAACAGCACAATTCCTCTCTATCATCAGGAAGTTAAAACTTTTGAGGTTTACGACATTGACAATACATTCCTCTCAATTCTATATATGGATTATCATCCCCGTGAAGGAAAAGGAGGCGGAGCATGGATGACTTGCTATCGGGATCAGAAAAAGTGTGATGGGAAAGATATAAGACCTTTGATCTCCATCGTTGCAAACTTTACAAGGCCAACTGAGAGCAGACCCTCTCTACTCTCGTTTAATGAGCTCACAACCTTTCTTCATGAATTCGGACATTCCCTCCATGGTATGCTTACAAAATGCAACTACGAGAGTCTCTCTGGTACAAATGTGGCACGCGATTTCGTGGAACTTCCATCGCAGTTTATGGAGAATTTCGCCTATGAGAAAGAGTGGCTTGACATATGGGCAACTCATTACATTACCGGTGAAAAAATTCCGGATGAAATAATCAGGAAGATCAGGGAAGCTTCTGCATTTAACGAAGGATATGCATGTTACAGACAATTAGGATTCGCCTTCCTTGACATGGCCTGGCATTCCATTACAGAACCTGTTGGTTCCAATATATCTGATTTTGAATCGATTGCGATGGCAAGAACAGATCTCTTCCCAAAAGTTAAAGGAACAAATATGAGCGCCTCTTTTGCTCATATTTTCGGAGGAGGGTATGCGGCAGGATATTATGGATATAAATGGGCTGAAGTACTTGATGCTGACGCTTTCAGTTTTTTCACAGAAACAGGCATTTTCAACAGGAAAACTTCAGATTCCTTCAGAAAAAATATTCTGGAAAAAGGGGGCACAGATAAACCGATGAATCTGTATAAAAACTTCAGGGGGCAAGAACCAACTATCGATGCTCTTCTGATCCGTAGCGGACTTAAATAAACAGGGTGCTGGGTGCTGGGTGCAAGGTGCAAGGTGCAAGGTGCGAGGTGCGAGGCATAACGAGCAGATAATTCACTCTGCAACACGCACCATATTATTATAAAACCGAATAATAATTGCTACATTTATAGTGCCTTATCATTGTTACTTTTAATACTTAATACATTATCTATCAATATATTAATCCCTATCGCATGATTCTCTTTTTTGAAGGCAGATCCAAAAATATAATTGCAGCAGGCACCAGGGAAATTCTTCCTGAAACAGAAATTGAAAAACTATCCTGGCTTTTCAGCGAAGCAATATTGATAAAAAACGCAAGGTTAGAAGGATTATTTGTCGGACCACGTAAAGAGATGGTTACTCCATGGAGTACCAATGCGGTTGAGATAACCCAGAATATGGGGATCTCCGGAATTACAAGGATTGAAGAATTTCATCCTGCACAAACTGAAAATCCTGATTATGACCCTATGTTGCAGTCACTTTATAAAGGACTCGATCAGATAATCTTTACAATCGATAAGCTTCCCGATCCGGTTTTTAATATTGACGATATTAAAGAGTATAATACTAAAGAGGGGCTTGCATTAAACAACGACGAGATAGATTACCTTGAAAAGCTGAGTAAATCTATTGGGAGAAAATTAACCGACAGTGAGGTGTTCGGTTTTTCACAGGTCAATTCAGAGCACTGTCGTCACAAAATATTTAACGGAACATTTATTCTGTCAGGAGAGAAAAAAGATTCCACTTTGTTTCAAATGATCAAAAAGACAACAAAAGTAAATCCTAATAAAGTTGTTTCCGCCTACAAAGATAATTGCGCTTTTATGCAGGGCCCTATTGTGGAGCAATTCGCTCCTGCAACACAGGATAAACCAGATTACTTCAGGATTAAAGATTACGAATCAGTCCTTTCCTTAAAAGCTGAGACACATAACTTCCCAACCACTGTCGAACCATTCAATGGGGCCTCAACAGGCACTGGCGGAGAGATCAGAGACCGTATAGCAGGAGGAAAGGGAGCTTTCCCAATAGCAGGTACAGCTGTCTATATGACATCATATCCACGTCCTGACGGCGACCGCCCGTGGGAAAAAGCTACAAAACAGAGAGCCTGGCTGTATCAGACACCTGAGGATATACTAATAAAAGCCTCTAACGGGGCAAGCGATTTTGGCAACAAATTCGGGCAGCCCCTCATCTGTGGTTCGGTATTTACTTTCGAACATTTTGAGAATCTCATGAAGTTCGGATATGACAAGGTGATAATGCTTGCAGGAGGTATTGGAATAGGTAAAAAGAAAGAGAGCGAAAAGGACATACCGCAGAAGGGAGACCTTATTATATTGCTTGGCGGCGATAATTACCGTATTGGAATGGGAGGAGGTGCTGTCTCATCGGTCGATACCGGCAGATATGACAGTTCTATTGAGCTTAATGCAGTACAGAGGGCTAATCCGGAGATGCAGAAAAGAGTATATAATACAATCAGGGCATTATGTGAACTTGAAAATAATCCTGTAGTTTCTATCCATGACCATGGTGCCGGAGGACATCTCAATTGTTTATCAGAACTGGTTGAAGCTACAGGAGGCAGGATCGATATCAGCAAATTACCTGTTGGTGATCCAACATTGTCTGCAAGAGAGATCATTGGAAATGAGTCGCAGGAACGGATAGGACTTGTAATGAAAAAAGCTGATATTGACACACTGAGAAAGATCGCTGAAAGGGAACGGGCACCATTCTATGTTATTGGGGAGGTTACAGGCGATCAGCAATTTACCCTCGAAAATCCCCTGACAGGAGAAAAGCCTATCGATATAGCTCTTTCTTCGCTCTTTGGAGATCCTCCAAAAACTATATTAACAGATAGTGCTGTTGATAAAAGCTTCCGCAAGCTGGAATATACCGAAGATAAGATTTTTAAGTATGCTGAACTGGTTTTGCAGATTGAGGAGGTTGCCTGTAAGGACTGGCTTACTAATAAAGTTGACAGGTCAGTTACCGGCAGACTGGCCAAGCAGCAATGTGCGGGACCCTTGCAGTTACCCCTTAATAATCTTGGTGCCATTGCACTCGACTACCGGGGAAAAAAGGGTATGGCTACTTCAATAGGGCATGCGCCTGCAGCAGGGCTGGTAGATCCTGCATCGGGATCAGTGCTCTCCATTGCAGAGGCTCTTACAAATATTATCTGGGCCCCACTGAGCGATAAGTTGAAAGGGGTCTCTCTGTCAGCTAACTGGATGTGGCCCTGCAAAAACAAGGGAGAAGATGCCAGGCTCTATTCGGCAGTGGAGGCAGCCAGCAATTTCGCTATTGAGCTGGGGATAAACATACCTACAGGAAAGGACAGTCTTTCAATGACCCAGAAATATCCGGATCAGGTAGTTTTTTCGCCGGGAACTGTAATAATTTCAGCATCGGCAGAGATAAGTGATATCAGAAAAATCATTGAACCGGTAATAGTCAACGATCCTTATACAAATCTGTTTTATATTGATATGAGCCGCGATGCATTGAAGCCCGGAGGAAGCAGTTTCTCGCAGATACTCAACCGGCTTGGCAATGAAGTCCCCACAGTAAAGGATCCTCTCTACTTTGCTGAAGTTTTCAATACTATTCAGGGGCTTATATCTGAAGATAAAATTATGTCGGGCCACGATATTTCTGCAGGTGGAATGTTAACCACATTATTGGAGATGTGCTTCTCAAACAGAACCGGCGGACTATCTGTAAATCTTTCAGCAATAGATGAGAATGATCTGGTAAAAATCCTCTTCAGCCAAAATCCCGGAATTATTATTCAGGTGAAAAATGAGTTGGAAGTAGCTGAAATTCTGGTTGAACATGGAATCTCATACTATTCTATAGGTCACCCTGTAAACGAGAGGACTCTCTTTGTAAAAAAAGATCATAAAAATATAACATTCGATATTGATCATTTTCGTGATCGCTGGTTTCATACCTCTTATCTTCTCGACAGGCGTCAGTGCGGACCAGAACATGCACGTGATCGTTATGAAAATTTCAGAAAGCACGAGCTGCACATTAATACAGGTGATTTTTCCGGAAATTTTAAATCGCTTGGCATATTACCGGAAAGAAGAAAAAGGAGTGGCTTTAATGCAGCAATTATCCGTGAAAAGGGAGTTAACGGAGACAGGGAAATGGCATATGCACTTTACCTGGCTGGCTTTGATGTCAAGGATGTTCATATGACCGACCTCATTTCCGGACGCGAAACCCTGGAAGAGATCAGTATGATTGTTTTTGTAGGTGGCTTCTCAAATTCTGATGTTCTGGGTTCGGCTAAAGGATGGGCAGGAGCATTCAGATATAATGAAAAAGCGAGGATTGCCCTTGATAATTTCTATAAAAGACCTGATACTCTTTCACTTGGTGTATGCAACGGTTGTCAGCTAATGGCTGAATTGGGATTAATATATCCTGAGCATAAAGATATGCCCAGATTACTTCTTAATAAGTCACACAAATTTGAGTCGGGTTTTATTGGCGTTAAGATAGGGAAAAACAGGTCCGTAATGCTTAGTGATATGGAAGGGATGGAACTGGGTATCTGGGTAGCACATGGTGAGGGACAATTCAATCTGCCCTATCCTGAGACTAAATATAATATCCCGCTGAAGTTCAGCGCTCACACATATCCGGCTAATCCAAACGGATCAGATTATGATGCAGCGGGCCTTTGTTCCGACAATGGCAGGCACCTGGTAATGATGCCTCATCTTGAAAGAGCGTATTTTCCATGGCAATGCGGGTATTATCCGGCCGACAGAAAAAAAGATGAAGTCACTCCGTGGATGAAAGCATTTGTAAATGCAAAAAAATGGATTGAATCAACGGGAAGTCGGAGTCAGAACAACCGACAATAGTTTTGTATACTCATTAACGGATGATTCGTCACTTTTATAATCTTTGGGAAGAATTTTATCACTAATCACCTGTATATTATAGATGCCTGTATCCTGAATATATAGTGAACCCATAAAGGAATCTGCCCTGAAATATGGATAGGAGACATCCTTTGAATTATATATAACTTTATCACACCCGGGAAGAGCCTCAAGCCTGGTCTCAAGAATATTCAACCTCACCGAATTATCATAATGGAGTTTGACAGTATCTTTTGTAGCACTCGATAACCATACATTATAAAGTCCCGATTTGGATACAACCACATTCCATTCTGCCGTATTACTTGAGGGATGTGTCATATCACTATAGCACTCTGCCTTGTCAAGGTTCAATGCTATTGTCCCGTCCTCCTGCTGAATGATATTATTTGCAGCTGGTTTTTCATTATTCTGATTTTGCTCAGGAGCGTTCCTGCATGAATTTAGCAATGAGGCCACAATTAGTATCACCCACACAATAATGCTTCTTCTCATATTTCAGTAAATTGTTTTAACGATTAATTTCCATTAGAACGTTTCAGATCCAGGTTCAGTATATGCTGTGAATAAAAAAAGTAAAGAAAGCTCAAATATATTAGAATTAAAAGTAATGTGGGGTGTGGGGTGCGGGGTGCGGGGTGCATAAAATTATGATATATCGGCCAATTCTTTAATTGAATGTATTTGCCTGCTGGTTTTTCTTTTTATCACAGCTCCTTCAATCAGCGCATCAGCAACAATCTCAGAAATATCAACTACCCTTGTTTCAGTTGCACCTGCAAAAGTTTTCTTACACAGAGGACATGCAGTTGCCAGCATATCAGGATTCTTTATTGTAAGCTCCGCAGCTGCATCGCGGGCTATTTTCTTTTTTTGTTGAGAACTTATACTCATGTTTGCAAGGCTTCCTCCGCAACAGAGAGAATTTTCATCTTCGAATTTGCTCTTCTCAAGTCTTGCTACGTGCGAAAGAACTTCTTTTGGTTCATCATAAACGCCTGAACCCCGTCCCAGATCACAAGGAATATGATATACTACCCTCTTACGTAAAAAGTTCATCTTAACATATCCTTCATCGATCAGGTATTTAATATACTGCGTATGATGAAGCACTTCTACATCCAGATAATAGCTCTCCCTGAATATCTTGTAGCAGATCGGACATGATGTAACAAGAGTGTGGGCACCAGATTTCCATATCACCTGCGAGTTAAAATTAATCAACTCCCTTGCCTCTTTATCAAGACCAGCCAGCATAAGAGGACGACCGCAACAAACACCTCCCTCTTCATCAATGAAATTATAATTTACTCCGGATGCATTAAGAATTTTTATCATCGATTTTTTTATGGCCGGGGTAAGATGAGTCATACAACCGGCAAAGAACAAGACATCAGCCTGTTTAGAATTGGTTTCAGGAAGAAAATTATACGCCGAAGAACCATTTGGTTTCTCTGATATCAGATTTTTATGACTACGGAAATAACCTTTATATATGTTTTTATACTCATGTTCTCCTTCGATTGCCCTTCGTTGTATCATCCTGATAGGTGAAAGTTCTATCCCAACAGGGCATATCTGATCGCACCTTCCACACATAAGACAATTATGGGCAATATCCGAAACCTTTTCATTATTACGGATTGCCTTCATCAGGTAAGCCGACTGTATATCAGTTATCCCTGTCGAAAAATTGAGTTGACATGTATCGATGCACATTCCGCATGATGAACATGAGTAAGTCTCAACCTCTGAATAAGAACCAGTTTTATGGCCTGTTTTTATTCCTGAGTTTCGCATAAAAATAAGGAATAATTCAGCAGGAATGTGGAAGTACCTTGAAATGGGAAGCAGTATGAAAAATGTACCCAAAGAGAGTGAATATAACCACCAGAATGGATAGGCCAGTTCCTTTGCAGGAAGAAACGATGACAACCAGTATCCTAAAGTGCCTGTCAAAAAACTGCCTGTCCCATAAGCACCACTCGTAAAACTTTCTGCCAAAAGACGGCTGGGGAAAATAAGCCATAAAGAGGCAAGGGCAATTTTATCCAGTGTTTTAAGCCTGGTTGTCCTCTTCATCCCGACTACTTCGGCATAAAGTCTTTTGGTGATTGCAAGTATTAATCCTGAAAGGATAAAAGCCAGTATGAGATCCATCAGGAACCCATAAACTGCTTCAAAGCCTATCCGGCCGTGTTCAGGATTAAAAAACCTGAAAAATATTGCCTTATAGGGAGCGTTCAGGTGTTTCTCCCCAAATATATCAGCTTCAATTGTACCGAAAAGAATAAGTAAAAACCATCCGAAAGCCAGACTCATATGCATATAACCTAGTCTCGGTTTCGACCTTAAAATGTTCCTGTGAATAAGACTTTCAAGAAATATCTCTTTAAGGCTAAGAACAAATGCACTGCCAAAGAAACCACGCTGCAACCTGAGTTTATCAGGTCGTGAAAGGTCACGAAACCAGATTATACTCCTTACTACAGCATAAATAAGTATGAAGTACAAACCAATATTAAACGGTATTACAAACGGATCAAACTGCATAATCGTTAAATTCCTGAAATGCCTCTCTGGCTATCACCACAACATTCCTCGTATTAACTCCACGGGGACAAACAAGAGTACATTTTCCACAAAGCATACACTTTCTTAATTTTTTTTGTATCCCTTCATTTTCGCCTCTCTTTATTAGTATCTGAAGCTCTCTCAGGCTGAATTGTGTAAAATTACCCGATGTACATGTGGATGAGCATCCACCGCATTCAATGCATAATCTGAAACTCGGTTCTTTCTCAAATATATAATCTGCAATGCGTCTGTCGTTAGATTCATAATCTATCTGCCGGCCTTTTGATATTGTATATCCGAACTTGTCCATTTTTTATCTGCCATTTTTCAGATAATCCATAACATCAGAAACTGCTGCTCTGGCATGCGAAATTGTTTCAGTAATATTCATAGGAGCAGTACATGTACCTGCCAGAAAAATTCCGCTGATATTACTTTTGTTGCTTCCATAATGTTGATCAGCAACTTCAAAAAATTTATTTTCACCGGTAATCAGACCACTCATAGCAACAATCTTTTTACTGTCTCCAGCCATTTCCATCCCGGCCATAAGAACAAGCATATCGAGCTCCATTTTTAAAGGTCGTCCTGCCAGAGTATCCTCAACCTTTACAATAATCTTATTGTTAATAGTCTCACCTGCCTCCGAAACCTTCCCTCTTATAAATGTGACTCCCCATTTTTCCTGAGCTTCCCGATATAACTCTTCGTAATGGGCTCCTTCCATCCTCATATCCATGTAGAAACAAAAAACTTTAGAAGCAGGTAGCAACTCTCTTATTTCAATGGCTTGTTTTACAGCAGTAACACAGCAAAGTTTTGAGCAGTAAAGATTGCCAACCTTTTCGTCACGAGATCCTACACAATGTACTATTCCAAATGTATCAGGCTGACTACCATCACTTTTGGTTATCTTTCCACTCCTAAACAATTTTTCAAGGTCGGCAGATGAAATAACATTATCATAAATTCCGTAACCATACTCCTCTTTCCTGGAACTGTTAAAAAGGTCAAATCCTGTAGAAAAAATTACGGCATCAGCAGTTAATTCTCTCCCCTCATTTGTTGTAATGCAGAAATGAGATTTATCCTTAATGAATTTCTCAATTGTAATACTTGTCAATATTTTGATCCCATCCCTTATAGAAATATTATCCAGATATTCCTTTACCTCACTACTATCTCTCCTGTTGGGGAAAAGTTTAAACCAGTCATTTAAATGTCCTCCTGTCCTACTCTCCTTTTCCAGAATTGTGACTTCGAATCCTGCTTTTGATAACTGTCCTGCAGATTCCAGACCGGCTACTCCCCCACCTATCACTACAACATGCTTACCCATTTACAATCAAACATTTACAACATTCCGATTCTTTGAGTTCGGAACAATTATCTTAGTATTATATTTCTCTTCAGGTGAGTATTCAATTCCCATCTTTTCAAGTACAGGTTCACAATCAGTCTGGTGCATCTGAAGCCCAAGCTCCCAGGGATCATATCCCAGAACAAGGCCTGCAACCTCTTCATAGGTAAAGACAGGAATCCCCTCACCATTCTGGCCATATCTTTTCCCCTCCATTTCATTTATGACATACTGCCACCTGTCGAGGAACATCGGACAACCCGGACAATTAGTAATTATCATATCCGGCTTGAATGGTTTCATTGATTCAAATTTTTCTTTTGAGCAGGCAACTGAAAATCCCCTGTTAGCCTGAACCAGATATTGTCTGAATCCAAATCCGCAACAGTGTCGTCTTTCAGGGTAGTCGATAACCTGTCCACCCCACTCTTCAACCATACCGCCAAGAACATACGGATATTCTGCCCCTCCAACTCCTTTTGATGGAAACATCTTTGCATAATGGCACCCAATATGATCAACAACCTTGAGAGGCTCTCCTGTATTATGGTTAATAAGCCTGAACTTTGCCTTTTCGGCAATCTCCTTTCTGAATTTAAAAATAACATCACTTGCATGTGCAAGGTTTTTTGGTTTCTCGAATTCCCTTCCGGTAGCTTTTCGAAGTTGATTCCTGATTTTCTCTTCAACTTCAGGAAAATGATGCCATGTGTCAAGAATTTCTGTGTATAATCCGAATGAGGTAATACAAGATGGCAAGAGGTTTTCATATCCTGATTCTGTCATAATAGCGAATTGCCGGGCGACAACAGTCATGGCTGTTTCAACAGGAACAATATCGCTATGGTAACCAATCCCTGAGCAAGATGTATGGCATGCATGTTCATAAACATCTTTATGAAGTTCATCGCGCATAATCTTAAGAAATGCTGTTTCAGAACCCGGAAAGAAATTTTGCCTTACACAACTTCTGACATAATAGAATTTATCATTTGCGATCTCCTTTTGATAGTCCTTCCATATGGCCTTTTTACCTTCAATATTCATTGCCAGAAAAATTTATATTGTATGAGTCCCATTATTTGTTTTGTAGATGTTCCTGAAGTATTCATTATCGATACCTTCATCAAGGGTCATATTCATCTCTTTGGCTTTTAAAGCAGAATACTTCTCTATATTCTCAAACCTCTTCATCCCTCCTGTTACCTTAAAAATCTGCCTGATCTCATCCATGGCCTCCTCTGGTATTTTTCTCAGGATACCTGGTCCATCACCCTTGTAATTTGCGCCCATCTTTTTAAAAAGATCATCCCAATGTTCCTGAATCCAATCCCAGACAGGTCCCTGCTCGGGATGCAAATCGGTACCAACTCCTTTAAGATAAAGACAATAACCATGTTCAATCATCCACTGCCCAACAGTTCTTTTAAGAGCCAGCTGCTGACGTCCCTTTTCAGATTCTACAAAATAGCCAAGATCCTGTGAAAGTGAACGTAACGCCATTATTATTAATCCGGGAGCATTTCCTCTCGGACAACGGGTCTTGCATGACATACATTCACCACAATACCATATTGCTTCAGACTTTAGAAGATTCTCTATTTCATCATCCTCTTTGGTCTGAACAATATCAACTATTTTTCTCGGGTCATAATCATAAAACTCTGCAGCCGGACATATAGCAGTACAGACACCGCAATTCATGCAGGCATTCAAACCCTCTTCAAAACGGACATCTTCTAAAAGAGTATTATAAAGACTTTCCATCCCCTTAAAATCGCGATCTGTTAATTTATTAACACAAAGGTACCTTTAAATAAAAAAGACCGGAATGACGCTTAAAGCCTATTTACGAGGAGGTATTTATACGTATGGGACTTTATAGCGGTATAGCGGTATAGCGCTATGACGGTGCGGCGGTACGATGGTTTGAATGTAAAACTAAAATCAAATCACTGGAATTTCAAAATTCCGAAGAATTGAGGCAAATGAAAATCCGGTACAGGATTATCAACCACTGACCATGTCATATAATGCGGATTGGAAGAGTTCTCAGCAACTTTATAGAAATTAGCCTTCCAGGTCACACCTGGTTTCGGAGGAGTTACCCCGGAATATTTTTCGAGTAAACTGATTGGAATTTTGTATTCAATGGTCCATGTAACAGGCTCAACAATTTCAGGATCTATTATTTCAGGCAATAAATGTGAAATTTCAATCTTTTTAATGTCATCAACCTCGAGTAGTTTAAATTCTTTTCTGGGAATCAGATTATAACGCATTAACGGCGTTCCCCCACAATTGATCTCAAGATTAAAATATAGCAGGGGGAAACCTGCATCAGGGGAAAAAAAGAATTCAACACAAGCGTCCTCCCAAACCGGGCCGTTGATCTCATTGGTTATACAGCGTACAAAACGATCCTGAACCCTGAATATAAGATACAGATAGTCATCATCGTACATCATCTTAGCTTTTGCATCAGGACGAAATTCCGGAATTTTGCCCATAAAATTTGAAATGTCGATGGTCTGAACTCTTTTCCATTGGGATTTATTCCAGTTACCATCAATTTTCATTGCTTTTTTTAACCTGCTTACCTGATATACTGATGTCATATTAAAAATTGTTTTATCCATATTTTTTGAATTTATTCCATTTATCTTATTTATTGCACGATCATCGATAAAATCTATCCCCATTTGAGCAGCATTGAATGGAATAACTCCATGAGATACCATACCCGTTCCGGCAACAAAAGCAATCTTTACAAAATCCCTGCGGTTCGTTTTCATATTGATTATTATAATACTATTCGGCCTTTATCAAGATTGATATTCTGATTTGAATATCTGGCTGCAGCCGGGTCATGTGATACAAGAACAACAGTTCCTCCATTCTTATGATACTCTTCAACAAGAGACATCAGAATATTACTGTTAGCAGGATCGAGATTTCCGGTAGGCTCATCAGCGAGCAACACCTCCGGATCTGATATTATTGCACGGATAAAAGCAGTACGCTGCTTCTCTCCGACACTCAATTCCGAAGGATATTTATCTGTCAAACCCTCAAGAGAGCAATTAACCATGTACTTATTGATATTCTCATGAAGTTGCCTGGTATAACAGGCCAGTTTAATATTTTCAAGAACCGTGAGGTATGGCATCAGATGGAACTGCTGAAACATGAAACCAACATTTTTCTTTCTGTATTCCACTGTCAATCTGTTATTCTGTTTATAAATACTATTTCCGTTAAACAAGACTTCGCCTGAATCCGGGCAAATCAAACCTCCTATAACATTAAGCAAAGTTGACTTCCCTGAACCGCTTGGACCTGTAACAGACACGAAATCACCCTTATCAATCTTTATGGTTACATCAGCAAGGGCAATGAACTCCTTTGGACCTCTCCTGTATTTCCTTGAAATGTTGCTGATTTCAAGCATTACTTTTTCTTTTTTGCGGTATGTGGCCATGCTAAGCGAAGTTTTCAAACTTCGCTTCTAATATTGTGTAGTTTTCAGACTACTTTTTAATATCGGCGAAGTCTGAAGACTTCGCCGCCAAAGTTATACTTTTCCTGTCGCCTGAAGCCTGTTGCCTCATTCCTCACTTAACGTTTTCGCCGCATCAATCCTGGTCGCAAGCAGGGCAGGTATCCAGCTGCTGATCATCCATAACAGGGGAAAAATGGCAATGGTATAATAAAATATTGACCAGAGAGGTTTGATACTTAACGCTGTGAATCTGAAAATCTCTTTTCCAAAATATTCAGCTATCCAGCTTCCGGAAAAGAATCCAATGATACCTCCTGCCAGTCCAAGAATGAATGCTTTGCAAAGGATCATGAAAAGAATTGTAAAGGAGCTGTTACCCATAGCTTTTAACAATCCTATTTCCCGCTTTCTTACATTTACATTCTGATGGAATAATAATCCGGTGATCAGCAGGCAGGAGATAATAACAAACGGGATGATAAAAGCTCCATATTTGTTCATCATCAGCCGCTGATTCTCACGTGCATCTGCAATACTGCTAATTTCTGTAACCTCCAGGTCAGAAAATATAGTCTGAACCTGATTGCGGGCATTCTTTATCCTGCCATCATTGCAAACACAGCCTAATGCCTCTATTTTGTTTATTTGTCCCTGCATACCCAGCACTTGTTGAAGATCTTCCAGATAGAACGAGACTCCCTGATCCATCATACCCCGGCCCTCTTCAAGCCTTTTATCTATGCTGAAGCTGTATTCCTTACCATCAGTTCCTTTAATGATAAATGGTTCCCCTTCCTGAATATTCTTAGCTATCAATGCACCCACCTGTACAGTTCCTTTTTTTACATCGAAACCCATTATTTCCTGCTCAGGCAGGTATAGCTGGGTGGCCTCATCCTTGTATCCGAACAGCACGATCTGATGCGTTGATCCGTTTGCATCTTTCCAGTCGGGAAATTTTATCTGAAGAATCCCTGTGAGATGCCTTACTGCATCGAATGTTTTAGATTCGGCAAGTACATCAACATAATTATCGGGAAAGGTTCCTGTATTATTTACAGAATAGAAATCGATGAGATTGGTACCCTTTGGAAAGATATAAAGGTTAAGACCCTGCTCACGCATTATCTTCCTTGTCTCGTTTTCGCTGGCCTTGCTTAATGTATATATGGCAACTGCAACAGAACTGGCAATAATTACGGTAACAAGTATTACAAGTGAGTTTATCTTTCGATAAAGGAGTTCCTTTATAACAAGCTTCAGCGGATTCATAATATCTGGTTCTTTTTCTTCCGAAGTAAGAAAACTGTTAATATGGCTACCGCCAGAATGATAATAATGGCAGTAACAATAAAAGATATCTTCAGCGAATTATCCTCTCTCATTACTAATTTCTCAGGCTGGATTGTTGTCAGACCAGTTTTCTGATCGATGAGCCACTTCGGCAATGGCCTGCTATCCAGAGTGTCGTATGAAAGTGTATCCGTCTGCATCTAATATCCAAGAGAGGGATTATCATCAATTATCTTATTGAGAAGTGCTGTAAGAGGATTATCCCATTTTTCAGCAAAAAGAATATCAGTCCCTGGAAGTTCATCTTTTATCAGACAGCTGCACTCAGCAGTTAAATAGTCAATCATAAGATTTATATTCTCCCCTGTGATACCTTTGCCAAGAAGTGGTTCCAAAGCTTTAAATTTCCCAAAGATACCAAATACCATTGGTTCCTGTATCCCCTTCAGATCGTCCTCCACATTCAGCAGCATAGAGGCGAAATGAGATTCATCCCGGCTATTCCTGCTCAACTCAAATATTGTAATAATCTTGCCGAATGGAGAGGATCCAACCGCCTTTTTTAATGTATTGAGTCCTTTCTCATCCTTCTCAACAATATCTGTCTTAAGATAAAGCATAACACAAAGCTTGCCAGCCATCAGCTCTGCAGCGATTTTCTCCCTTAAGGGCGATGTAGTTAAACCCTTCAACTCATCAATACCCTTATACTTTGAAAAAAGCCTGTTCTCATAATATAAACCCCAATAAGGTTCTTTGATATCCTTCCTGATGACTGTTTTTACCTCAATATTGGCATCCTTAATCTCATTTGTTAAAGCCAGGTTTTGCTTTTTTAATGATTCACTTAACGGACTATTATGAAACCAGATGAGTGTATATTGATTTGGCAGGGTATTCAGCAATACCCATTCAGACACCCTTGTGGTGCATGCCAGGCTTATCACCCCGGCAATAACCAGTATCCTTATATAACTTTTCTTCATTTGGTGATGGTTTGCGTCAGAGGTGCACTTTCCTGAATCAGTTCAATTCCGCACAGGATTGTATTTCCCTGCTTCGGATTCATCTCAATAGTCAGGGTATTTCCGGCCCTTATACCTGAAAATGATTTAATCAGTTCTTTATCTTTCTTCCCTGCTTCGCTTATAATATCAAAATTCTCCAGTACTATCTTATCCTGGATTGTCACATCGAAGACTCTCCCTCCTTTTACCGACTTCTCAAGTTCAGAAAAGTAAAGATTAATCCTGTAAGATGATTCAGGAACAATCTCCTCTTTCGACAAAGTTATTTCGATTGAGCGTATACCTCCAATTGCACTTGCACTGATCCATGGAGTATTCTCTGATTCAACGGACATTGGATCTTTCCTTATTTCGTAGTAATCAATAGTATCCATTTTAACGGGTATTTCCGGTGAAGCTCCGGCCACATTTGGAAACTCAAGCCATAGAATATCCTTATCAGATGTCCTGTCGCCGGGGGCATTCAGGTTAAGACCTAATTGCCTGATCGGTTTTCCGCTCCATATATAATTACTGTTAGCCCAGTAGGTCATCCATGGCATATTTACCATTGCAAGCGAGGTCTGGTTCTGGTATGGACACTGGCATGTCCGAGTATAATCAGGGGAGTTCAGTACCCCGTTGGCAATAATCAGGTTAGCTGAGCAACCTGCTTTAAATCCACCCAGGCTGCCGGTTCCTTCAAACAGATCGAGGTTAATAAATCCGGCTGAGGCTGAACGGAATGTAAGAAGGTGTTCACTTGCAACTACATACCCGCATCCGTATTCACGTTTAAAATTCCATTTAATTTCCTCCCCTGTTAAAAGATCCTTCTCAAATAGCGGATCGCCGGTGAGCAATGAAAAACCCTCTCCATTTGTATAAATTTTATCACCTGATATTATCGGTGGATTGGAATAGGTAACAGGTTTATCCCAAAGAATCTCCTTGTTAAGAACGTTATAAACCATCATCCTCTTTCCATCCTCCCCGTTAAGCATATCTTTGGACGGCCTGTTTGCCTGGAGAAGAAACTTATATTCAGAGGAGTAGCCAAGCCATGTTCCAAAGATATCCTTCGTCTCCTCAAAAACCTTCTCTCCTGTTTTAATATCCAGGTAGAGTAATCTGGAACCTGAAGGCGGTTCCTCACCCCTTCTTTTTAGTTTTGTCTCAAGATTCTGTGGCAGCTTATCGAGACAGAAGAGCAAACCATCACCTGCTATCACTGAGTTATGAATAAAACCATGATTTGCAGTAATGCTCCATAATTTTTCTCCGTTGAATCTATCCATAATAATCAGTTCCTTACTGGCAGTATGGTCAAAATCAGAAAATTTTTCATTCTCAGGTATATCACCTTCAATTTTTATTTCGGGGTAATCAGTAAAATTATTACCCAGTATCAATAGATTTTCATATACCCCTATATAGCTTAATTCCTCAGTATTCTGATCTCCTGTTGAAATTGTCTTTACCAGCTCTCCTGTCCTGATATCAATAAAGTGACAATTGGTTCCTTCAATTGCATAGACATATTCCCTGGTAGCAATAAAATTAGTTCCTCTGGCATTTACTCCCGGAATATGCACCTGGTTGTATTTTGTATCGAGCGGATTCTCTTCGTCATATGTTTCATCGTAAAATACCAGCCATTGATCCTCTTTCAGCTTCTCAAACTCCTTTTTCCAGATCAGCCTGCCTGTATATACATCCCTGGCACTTATACTGTTAATCCCCTGTATAATGAGCCTGCCATCTATAACCTGTTCTGAGGGTCCGTGTCCGTGTCGTGGCAGAACATCAAGATTTGAGTTTCCCCCAAACCATAAGATCCCCAGGGGAGCTTTTACAATTTCATCATCAGACTTGATAGTATTGGCAATATCCCCATAGTTATGAGTCCAGTCAGCAGACCCCTTGAGTGCCCCAATCCTTGAGATCATCAAATAACCTTTTCCATCGTCCAGTTCAGCGCCATAAAGGTTAAGTCCTCCAAGGGTGTTAATCAATATCTTCCGGGCCCGCCCGGAAGACTTCATCCAGATCTTACCATCATAGGGCCGGGTGGATTCAAAAATAGAATTTAGAATATCTGCATCATTATTGTTGAGATAAGTAAGGTCATTTACAATTGTGAGTGAGGCAAAATATTTTGGCAGGAAAAAGATCATATCATTAAAGTTCAGGAAGCTTAACCTTTCCGCTGTTACTCCAATTCCGTCAAAATATTCCCTGAGGTATAAAATCCTTGAAGGATCTCTGTCAAAGGCGATCAATGAAAGGGATGTTTCTGCAACCAGGACTTTTAGCTGTTCAATATCTTTCGTACCTATTACTACACCATAGCCGTTGGTAATTCCTGTTGTTTTAATAATCTCATCCACAGAAGATGATTTACCATTGGACCCTGTTTCATCTTTGTTCGTAACTGAGATATTTGAAACAGGAGTATCCCCGAATAACATAATATCTCCATCAGCTGAAACAGCTATAAGTTTTCCATTTGAAGCGACCAGTCTTTCAATGGACTTCTCTGTTGGATTAGTCCAGAGTTTTTGAGGTTTATTATTCACTATTTTAATAGCTGTTATACCGGCGCTGTCAGCAGCATACAAACAATCACCTGCCTTAATAAGGTCATTGCTTGCTGAGAATTCTGTTTCCCAAAGTGATTCAAGCATATTTTTCTCATCCAGAATGGAGGCTGAAACCTTTTTTCCTGAAAAATAGACTGTATTGTTATCAACAACAGGGTATTCACCCGCATCCCTATTAATTGCCATTCCGGTTTTTGAATCGTACATATATGTCATCCGTTCCCTGTGGTGATTGAAAAAGACCCTGTCATTTCCGCAGGTAAATGCGCCGCCTGTTTTACCGCTTGCAGCCAGGTGATAATAAATCTCCTCCCCTGTTTTCAGATCAAAAGCAGCAGGCACCGATCGCCCTCCGGCTACAAGCAATTTGTCTCCGCTTATGGTAAATGTACCCTGAGGTGCAACATCGGCAAATGCCGGAGAGTTATGAGGCTGGAGGATATAGTTGCTTCCGGTGCCCTCGTTTTTCCAGACTATTTCACCTGAGTCGGCATTGATTGCATAAATGAATGTCCCCATCATAGGAAATATACTGGCGGCGGTATAAATGATATTATCTTTAATCACAATACCTCCCCTGGCCGGCCACATCGAAATTAGTCGCTTATTCCCCAGTAGTTTATAGGGTGCCGGAGCCAGTGATAATTTCCATACAAGAGAACCATTGTCTGCATCGAGACAGTAACAATATCCATCATCGCTGGTAAAATAAATTTTGCCATTATTTGCGGCCAGAGGCAACCTAACCGGTCCATCGGCATAATAATGCCATAACTCATTTCCTGAATTAATATCGAGAGCGATAACTTTATCCTGGTCGTTAAAACCCAGGAATATTTTATTCCCGGCAACAATGGGTTCAAATATCCTGTCGAACTGCATCAGGTTCTGATTTAAGGGGTCGTCCCATACAGGTGTTCTTGCAGAATAACTCACCTGCCATTGAAGATAGAGCTTATCAGCAAGCTGCTCAGGGGTTGAAGCTGACCGGTTATAATCATAACGCCACATAGGCCAGTCGAAATATTGCGATTTTGCAACAAGAGAAAAGAAACATAGAAGAATGGATAGAGAAATTCTCATAAATTGTCTATGGAAGTTATAATCTTTATCTGGTAGTCCTATTAATAACTAGTATGCCAGCCGATAAAATTTGTTAAAAATATCAATAATTGTATATGATAACTAAATTACCATCTCCAATTTAACAATGATTAACAAAATAACGTTTTAATAATCTCATCTTAATTGTCGCTTTACTGAGTTTTCTAATTTTTTATTGACAAGATGACTTACCCACGCGCTCCCCGCCCCTACCAACGCTCCCACCAGTACATCTGAAGGATAATGAACTCCCAGGTGCATACGCGAATATCCAACTGTTCCGGCCCAGGTATATGATGGTACAATTACATACCATTTAGGATAAGTCAGACTCAATGATGTTGCGACTGCAAAAGCACTTGATGTGTGCCCTGAAGGGAAAGCTGGCCCACCTGTATCAGATTTTTTTTCTATATCAGAATAGGTAATAAATGGACGTTCGCGTTTTATTGAATATTTCAAGGCAAAAGTTATACCTGCATTTACTGCCTGAGCAGTCAGTACTTCACATGTATTTCTTAACAATTCATCGTCGTGCTTAAAAAGTGCAATAGTTCCCATCCCTGCCGGGACCCCTAAAACGACATACATATCTGAATTTGAAGCAAATTGAAAAAATCTGTCAGAAGATAGTGTTTCAGGAGAATTTATTGAACGGAGAATTCTGATATCCAGGTTCTGAGAATACAAGGAGAACGGGATAAACAGCACAATTAAGACATAATGTCTTTTAATCAGGTAAAACATTATATTTTTCATTAAAGTTTATAATTGTGTTCCGCCAGGGAATTCAATAACCTCTCTATATCCCCGACAAGCTGCTCCGGCTTTGTGGCAGGAGAGAATCTTTTCACAGGTACTCCGTTTGAATCAATAAGAAACTTGGCAAAGTTCCACCTTATTCTCGATCCGAACAGGCCAGGGAGTTGGTTTTTCAGATATTTATACATGGGGTGCGCATTATCGCCATTCACTTCAATCTTGGAAAACATCGGAAATGAAACGCCGTAATTGATAATGCACCCCCCAGCTATCTCCTCTTCAGTACCGGGCTCCTGCCCACCAAACTGATTACAGGGGAATCCAAGAATTACCAGTCCCTTTTCCCTATGCCTCCTGTAAAGATTCTCCAGTCCTTCATATTGTGGTGTAAAACCGCATTTGCTTGCAGTATTTACTACCAGGATCACTTTTCCTTTATATGTATCCATGCTTATCTCTTTCCCCTGAAGGGATTTGGCTGTGAACCGGTAAATTGTATCTTCCATATTTCGGTTATTATTTAGACTTATCAGTCTTATTTAGATTTCATTTCATTTTACTTTTGATTCCTATCAGCTTTATCACATTTTCCACATCACCAGTTTCTTCCATTTTTATAGAAAGTCCCCTGGTAGAGCCATACTTTTTAGCATTTTTGAATTCATCCTTTATTACCTGTGGCAGTTCGCTGTTTTCAATAACCGGCTCTGCCCTGTCCGGAAACCAGAATGTTACCCTGAAAGTATCTTCTAAAATTCCGATCCAGAATACTGTTTTCTTTTTCCATACCATTTTGAAGAACCATCTTTTTCCGTCATTATAGTAGTTCCACACGCCAGCCGATTCTTTATAATTATCCTGCATATGCGTCATGATGGTTTGCCATAATTTTTTCTTTTCGCCTATTATGGAAAATATGAGATCATCAGCAGGAATGATCTGCTTATCGGAAAACATGAGATTTTCTTTTTCTGCCATAAGAATAAATAATATGAGTTTACCTTGTCCTTCATTTTAGATACTGATAAAGTTACAGATTTGAATCTTTTTATCTATATAAAATGATTCCAAAAATCAATTTGAGTTGTATTAAATATATTCATACTTTTATAATATGAATAACGAATACATATTAACCCAGCTGTGCAACAGGTATCCAATACTTTATCCATTACGAGAGAGCATCTCCGAAGCAGCAGAATTGATCATCGATTGCTATTCCAGCGGGGGTAAACTATTAACTTGCGGTAATGGCGGAAGCAGCTCTGATTCTGAACACCTGGTAGGAGAATTAATGAAAAGTTTTGAACTAAAAAGAGTTCTCAAGAGAGAAATTGCTTTAAAAATAATTGAAATATCTCCGGAACGGGGGACATTTCTCACTCAGAAGCTTGAGGGCAGCCTGCCTGCTATCTCACTCACCTCCCAGACTTCATTAACAACAGCAATCAGCAATGATATTGACGCAAGCCTGGTCTTCGCCCAACAGGTAATCGGCTATGGCATGGATAACGATATGCTGTTCGCTATCAGTACATCCGGAAATTCACAAAACATTATCGATGCATGTATTACTGCAAAAGCAATTAATTTAAAGGTAATAGGATTAACAGGATCAGCAGGAGGAGGTATGAAAAAGTACTGTGATGTAATAATAAAAGTCCCTGAAAAACGAACTGCCTTGATTCAGGAACTTCACCTTCCGGTTATACATACACTCTGCCAGATAATTGAAACCCATTTTTTCGGGGCCAAAAAGTGTGGAAATGAAAGCTGAACTGCTCAGGGAAATAGTCAGCGGATTCAATTCCGTAAAAATAGCTGTTGTTGGCGATTTTTGCCTTGATGCATACTGGTTTGTTGATGAATCGAGGAGTGAGGTTTCCATTGAAACAGGTCATAAAACCATGCCTGTGCGCAGGCAGAAATATTCACTGGGAGGAGCAGGAAATGTTGCTAACAACCTGGCTGTTATGGAGATCAAAGAGGTTCGTGCCCTGGGTGTTATAGGAGACGATCCTTTTGGTCCGAAAATGGTGGATTTAATGGAAGTGGCCGGGATAAATACGGACAACTTATTGATTCAAAAAGAGAATTGGGCTACACATGTATATATTAAACCATATATCGACGAGAACGAACAAAACAGGATAGATTTTGGAAATTTCAATGTGCTTTCCGAAGATACAGCAGATCTGCTTATTAATAGGCTTGAAAATTGTGTTCCTCAAGTTGATCTTGTTATTATCAATCAACAGGTTCTTTCCGGTATTCATACAGAATATTTTAAGAAGAAACTTGTAAAGGTCATAAACCATTTCCCCGGAAAGATTTTCATAGCCGACAGTCGTAATTACACTGACCACTACACCGGAGCCTACAGGAAAATGAACGATATAGAAGCTTCCCTGCAATGTGGTATAAAAAGAGATCCGGATGATATTCCTCCGCATACTGAGGTTATCAGTTATGCAAATATCCTTTTTAAGAGGTACCGGAAACCACTCTTTATCACAAGGGGAAAAAGAGGTTCAATGGCAATGGATGAAAAAGGATTTGTCGAAATTCCCGGATTAATGATTATTTCGAAAGTTGATACTGTTGGTGCCGGAGATAGTTTCCTGGCAGGAGTTGCTTCAACGCTCGCAGCAGGATATTCCATTGAGAATGCAGCAGAGATCGGAGGTTTTGTAGCCGGCGTTACCGTACAAAAACTTTTTCAGACAGGTACAGCATCTCCATCTGAAATACTGAAGATCGGTGAGGATCATGATTTCATATATCGGCCGGAGCTTGCAGAAGATCCTGCTCAGGCATTATATCTGAATGAGACTGGTATCGAAATTGCAGGAGATTTCAGAAAAGATATTCATATCACTCATGCAATATTTGATCACGATGGTACAATATCCACTCTTCGTGAGGGATGGGAAAAAATTATTGCACCAATGATGATCAGGGTGATCCTTGGAGATAAGGTTCATGAGGCAGATAAATCTCTTTACCATAAAGTTGAGGCGCAGGTCAGGGAGTTTATCGACAAGACAACCGGCATACAGACTCTGATGCAGATGAAACTGCTCCTTGACATAATAAAGGAGTTTGGTTTTGTCCCGGAGAATAAAATGACTGATGAGTTTGGCTACAAGGAGATCTATAACAACGATCTGTTACTGATGGTAAGGGAGCGCGAAAAAAAACTGAAGAACGGAGAATTTTCCGTTGAAGATCTTACCATAAAAAATGCATTGCCTTTTATTCACAGTCTCCACGATGCAGGGGTAATATTATACCTTGCAAGCGGTACTGATGAAGCTGATGTAAGGTATGAAGCAGAAACCCTTGGATATGACTGGTTGTTTAAAGGTGGAATTTATGGTGCCGTGGGTGATATTAACAAGGAACCGAAAAAAATGGTACTCGACCGTATCCTGGATATGGTAGGAGGTACCAAATACGATCAAATAGCTACATTTGGTGACGGACCCGTTGAGATCAGGGAAACCCATAAAAGAGGAGGAATAACAATCGGAGTAGCGAGTGACGAAGTAAATCGTTCCGGATTAAACCATACTAAAAGAGAAAGGCTTATAAAAGCCGGAGCCGATATAATCATACCCGATTTTACCCGGTCCGATGAATTAATAAAGTTATTAAATATAAAATAAAAAAAACATTAACCGCAAAGATCGCAAAGCTATTTGCAAAGGGCGCAAAGAACTTAAAGACATGGTTTTACAAAAATTTGATCGGGATAAGCTCACAATAAAAAAACTATCTGAACGGCATAACAGGGTCTCCATTGAGACTGACATGATTCCTGTATCACAAAAGCCTGTAAATCTGTCAGATCAGAATATCAAATTAATAAATAAAACTGCAGATCATATCAGATCAGCCAGGCAGAAACAGAGATCTGTAATGCTCACATTCGGTGCCCATACCATAAAAAACGGGATGTCACCCACCCTCATTGCATTAATCAGGGAAGGCTGGATTACACACCTTGCTACTAACGGTGCCGGTGTCATTCATGACTGGGAGCTTGCTTACAATGGTAAAACAAGTGAGGATGTCCGTGAGAATGTGAAGAGAGGCCAGTTTGGAATATGGGAAGAGACCGGGTATTTTATCAACCTGGCAATTATTTCCGGTGCATATGAAGGTCTTGGTTATGGCGAATCAGTTGGTAAAATGATCTCAAAGGAAGGGCTTAATATACCTGATATCAGACTTTTATCTGAAGAGGCCAAAAGGAGTATTGAAACAGATCCGGATCATGCAGCTGCCTCAATCGATCTGCTTGGTGTAATAAAGAAATTCAGATTGGAACCCGGATTTATCAGTATTGCGCATCCATATAAACAGAATTCAGTACAGGCATCAGCTTATGATTTTGAAGTACCCTTTACTGCTCATCCAATGTTTGGACAGGATATTATTTATAATCATCCTATGAACAATGGTGGTGCAATTGGAAGAACGGCCTTATCAGATTATTTAAGCTTTGCCGGAAGTGTGAGCAGGATCGATTGGGGGGTTTATTTGTCACTAGGATCTGCAGTGATGTCACCCATGATATTTGAGAAAACATTTTCCATGGCTCAAAACCTTGAAATCCAAAAAGGAAGCCACATAGATAATCATTTCATTCTTGTGGTCGACCTTGCCGTATCTGATTGGGAGTGGCAAAAAAACGGAGAGCCGCCTTCTGACAACCCTGCATACTATTTAAGGTATTGCAAGACCTTCCACCGTATGGGTGGAGAGATGCATTACCTCACAGCCGATAACAGGGACTTTCTTCTGGCACTATACCACAATTTATCCGGTTATACTGACATGTAATTTCAACGTAACCAGAGATAAATTGAAGTTGCTATAGCTGAAAGGATTAGCAGATGTAGTCTCCAGTCTTTTAAACCTTCAAATTTTTCAAACCCCTTCGAATAGTTAATAGTCGTTTTTTCAAGTTTTTCAGGTGAAGTTTTTTCCGTAAAAGCCGACACAATAAAGAGAACCGCGGTTACAATGATCTCGGCCCAAAGGCCTCTGTATCCAAAATTCAATGTAAGAGTATGATGCAGGAAAGGAAATATCTTCTGCCCGGTTTCAGGACCAAGTAACTGGTCAGTGACGAAAATTGCAGAAATAATAACACCAACAATTACTGAGACACCCGCTGCCTTGAGTGTTACTTTCCTGCTCACAATACCAAAGAAAACTGCAGGAAATATGGGGACAACCAGATAAGCAGAAATTGTTTGGAGGTATTTAAATAATCCCTCCTCGCTTTTGTAAACCAGGTAAGCAGCACCAATTCCTAAAAGGGTCATTATCATTATAACAAACCGACCGTATGAAACCTGTCTTTTTTCAGGATAATCCGGACGATGCTTAACAATAAAATCACGGACAACCAGGGTAGATACAGAGTTCAGCACTCCAATCAGAGATGTGATAAGTGCAGCCATAAGTGATGCCAGAAGTAAACCCCGCAATCCTGAAGGCAGAAGTCTGTCAAGCAGCAATACGAAAGTCTGTTTTGTTGCATCTCCTACCAGTTCACCAGGGTAGAGAGCATACGCAATAACACCTGGCAGAGCAAAAATAAAGACAGGGGATAGTTTCAGAAAAATTGTAAACATGGCCCCCCACCTTGCATTCTTAAGGTCAGAAGCAGCCAATACTCTCTGAACAGTAACCTGGTCCATTCCCCAGTAAAAAATTCCTGCATAAAAAGCGGTGGCAAGAATTCCCCAGAAGGGATATACAGGATCATCAAACGGTTTTGCAATCGACATCATCTCAGGTGCTTTCTCCATCAGTCCGCTCCAGCCTCCAACTTTGTCCATACCAATAAACAGCATTATGGCTGTACCTGCAATCATTATTATCACCTGAAGCGAATCAGTATAAGCCACTGCCGTAAAACCCCCGATCATTGTGAAAATGGCAACTATCAATCCTACATAAAAAATAGTTGTCATAATGTTCCAGCCAAGGATGCTGTTCAGGACAAGAGCCCCTGCAAACAATGTAAAAGCCAGCTTTGTCATAATGCTAATAACGAGCATCAGGCCGGAAAAGAAGGTCCTGGCATGACGGTTATACCGCATCTCAAGAAACTCGGGTATCGTAAAAACCTTATTCTTAAGGTAATACGGAAAAAGTATTGCACAGCTGAACCCCAGAGTTATCGCCATTGTCAGCTCCACCGAGCCTGCTGCAATGCCATATCGGTATGAGTCACCTGACAATCCTACCAGGTGTTCAGCACCAATATTGGTTGCAAAAAGTGAAGCACCTACAATGGGCCATTTAATTGAACGTCCGCCAAGAAAGAAATTCGAACTGTCTTTACCGGCTTTTTTTCGAAAAGCCATATACATACCATACGAGAGGCTTCCTATCATTACGAAGGATAGTATTATCCAGTCAAGTGCAGTCAATGACAGATTCATTCTAAGTATAAGTTATGTGTATTTTCCAATTAGTCCATGTGAGTCAGAAGTCCGAAGTTTAATCTCATTCTTCCGGCTTCCGACTTCCGTCTTCCGTCTTTACTCCAACTCACTTCAGACTTAATAATATTTTATCCAATCTCTTAATACTCTGAATCATAGATCTAACCGAGTGGTAATTGACTTTCCATGAGTGACTCATATGTGTCCATATTGGTTCACCATTTCGTGTCAATAACGGGAACCACTCTCCCACTCCTTTGTTCACACATTTATCGAATACGAACCTATGAACATTTTTATAAGCGTCCCAGTACTTCAGGTCGCCAAACATAATATAGGCATCGAGCATCCCTATCAATCCCTCAGCCTGTTGCCAGAACTCTTTTTCCCGATCGTAAACGCCTCCGGAATGCGGCCCTTCAACATACACCCCTCCAAATTCTGAATCAATTCCGTTCTCAACTGTATGGTCAAAAATGGTCCTGAGAATATCCATATAACTGGCAGGATCGATCTTCAGGATATGAAGCGCATGGATAAGGAGCCAGCCGAATTCGGCATTATGCCCGTAACATGTATTGTCAGTTGCATTACCTTTCTGCCCATCTTCAGAGAACCTGTCCCAACCCCAGATAATATCAAACTTAATCTGTGGTGCTATCGTCCAGTCCTTAAAGAATTGAGGAATACCCGTTTTATATTCAGGATGAATAATCCGGTTGAGAAGCAGGTCGATCACCTCTGTCAGCTTCCGGCGATGGACCTCCAGACCGGTACATTCGAAAAGAGTTGTGAATGCCTCCATAAGGTGCATGTGGACATCGAGTGTCTTACGGTCGCCTCCCTGGCTTCCCGGGCCGCACAGGGTCCAGTCGCGATGAAACATTTCCCAATATCCTCCATACATTGTATCGGCACAATACTTCTGAAGAAGATCGAACACCTTTCCGGCGTATTCAATGCCCCGAGGATCTCCTGTGGCAAGTGTATATTCACTCAGCGAGTATATAGCAAAACTATGGCCATAAATTATTTTCTTATCGATTTTAACATTCCCTTCCCGGTCTGTCATCCAGAAAAATCCGCCATTTTCACTATCCCACATCTTATTGATAAGAAAATCAACTCCATGCCTGGCCAAAGCAGCATAGCTCCCGTCACCGTAACCGGCACGATGTGCCGAGGAGAGTGTATAAACACAACGGGTCTGGGCAATCAGCGACTTTTCATCCTCGCCAGAATCATTCCCGTTTTTATCGAAATGGGTGATATACCCTCCTTTGGTTTCATCAACCATACGGGTTGTCCAGAAGGGTAAAAGCTCTGTAGTCAGATAAATTAATGCTTCCTTCTTTAAATCAATAATTTCTTCCCTTTTCATGATTTATTGAAAATAATATTATTGTATCCGTTTAAAGTCTGCCCTTGCTGACCAGGGAATATTAATCCGTAACAGCCATTCAAATGAGCATTTCAGATCAGACTATGTCTTTTAACCGATTTATTTCTTATCGACAACTTTTGTCAGGGTAAGAGGAACTTCACCCTCAGAGTAGACTGCCTTACCGGCCATATTTGTCGCGTCCACTATTTTTAAACTTACCGCAACATTCTCTGTTTCAACATATATTGAAAAATAGAGAGTATCATTTTCAAATTTTACTTTTTCTCCAGGAATTTTATATTCATTCCCGGTAAAACTCATTGAGGCATTGTATTTTTTATCTGCGATACCCACTGTAATGGTACCGGAGGTATATTCTTCAGGTGCATATGGGGCTTCGAATTTCCAGGTGCCGACAGGATCCTTTTTTATCCTTGTTCCCTGTGCAGTTAAAACATGGAGACTAAAAACTATTAGCAGTGTAAGAATCAATGGCTTCTTCATAAAAATAATTTTAAATTATAATGAATAATAATATATACGGGATGAAGATATATTTCTTTTTTCAATTTTTATTTTTCGCTTAAAAAAAAATACAAAGAATTATAAAAGATCATAATTATCATATTATCTACATAACTCGATATATAGAAATATATTTGTACTGTTAATTATTTCACAGTAGAAAAATATGAAAAAACTTTTGATTTTAGGTGCCGGTACCGGAGGTACGATCATGGCAAATAAAATGTATCATGCACTCCCCAAAAATGAATGGAAAATTACAATAATAGAGAGGGAAATTAATCATTATTACCAGCCCGGTTTTCTTTTTCTTCCATTCGGATATTATAACAAGAGAGAAATACAACAGCCAACTCGAAAATTTTTACATGAGGGCCTTGAAGCAATAAACAGTCAGATTGAAAAGATTGATACATCCCAAAATATTGTTAACCTGAAAAACGGGATAACAATCGAATACGATATTCTTATTGTTGCGACAGGGACAAGAATAAGTCCTGAAGATACTCCCGGTCTTAAAGATGAACTGTGGTATAAGAATATTTTTGATTTTTATACAATTGAGGGGGCGGAAGCACTTGCTGGATTTTTTAAGACATGGGAAGGTGGAAACCTGGTTATCAATATTGCTGATAATCCGATTAAATGCCCGGTTGCCCCCCTGGAATTCGCTTTTTATGCTGATGAATTCTTTTCAGGGAAGGAATAAGGGACAGGGTTACAATTACATATGTAACTCCAATGTCAGGGGCTTTTACAAAACCAATAGCTGCAAAGATTCTGGGATCCCTTCTTGAAAGAAAGAACATAAACCTGATAAGCGATTTTTTTATCGGAGAAGTTGATAATGAAAATAAAAAGATCATTGATTTTGGAGGCAGGGAAGTACCGTTTGATTGTCTTGTTACAATACCACTTCATTCCGGGGATCCGGTAATACAAACAAGCGACCTGGGCGATGAGTTTGGATTTGTAAAGGCCGATAAAAATACTCTTCAGTCGGTTATTCATAATAACGTTTTTGTAATAGGAGATGCAGGTAACTTTCCTTCATCTAAAGCTGGTTCTGTTGCACACTTTCAGGCAGCTGTCCTTGAAAAAAATATATTAAATTTCATTAATAATAAGCCACTCACGGCATCATTCGACGGACATTCAAATTGCTATATTGAGACTGGCTATGGGAAAGGAATCCTCATCGATTTTAATTACACAACTGAACCTCTTCCCGGTGTATATCCGTGGCCTGTTGTGGGTCCCTTTGCATTGTTAAAAGAGACACGCTTAAATCACCTTGGAAAACTATTTTTCAAATGGATTTACTGGAATATCCTTCTGCGGGGCAGAAAATTGCCTGTTACGGATCATATGTCTATGGCAGGAAAAATAGAAATTTAAATTTAATTCAGTCTAATATTCAATAATTTACAATTAATCTTTTCAACATTATGGCACAAAAGACATACGCAGGAGTAACAGTAGATGTTAATGAAGAGGGGTATTTCACCAATCCCTCGCAATGGAATAAAGAGATAGCAGTGGAAATAGCAAAGGAGCTTGATCTTGTTCTGACAGATCAGCATTTCGCGATTATGGATTTTCTGCGAAACAGATTCAACAGTGGTGACGCCCTATCCATCAGGAGTATCAATCATTCAGGAGTAATTGATGTTAAAACTTTTTATCAGCTTTTCCCGGGAGCTTCCCTGAAAAAAGCTACAAAAATTGCAGGAATTCCAAAACCGGCCAGTTGTGTTTAACCTAATTTAATAATTATCGATATGGAACAGAATTTTCCAATAAAAAAAGTCAGTATCATTTGTGCCAAGGGCACAATTGAGGATGTCTATGCATCACTGATCATGGCAAACGGTGCTGTAATGGAAGGACTTTAAGCAAACATCTTCTTTACCTTTTTTGGGATGGATGCCATCATGAAAAAACGAATGGATAAACTCCATACCGGAGTAGTCGGGAATCCGGCCATGCGTCTGCCCGGTGGAGCAAGGATGCCATCACTGCTGGGTATCATTCCGGGTATGGAAGCATTCACTTCATGGATGATGAAGAAAGAAATGGATAAACTCGATATTCCTCCAGTAAGCGAACTTTTTGACCTGATTACTGCTGGCGGAGGCAAAATATATGCATGTAAAACTGCCGCAGATATGTTCAAACTGAAAATGGAAGATCTTAGCGAACATGTCATCGCAATAATTACTGTTGGTGAATTCTACGAGCTTGCCGGAGGTGAAGGAGCACAGATAATATTTACCTGATTTTTATACAAATCTGAAATATAATGTAGATACGCCCAAATTAGGCGTATCTACCTCATGTGATATTATATAACCAACAGTTTAAATCCAAGCACATTTACAAGTTTAGTACCTGGGCAGAATACCTTATACGCTGATGGCCACACTTTAGCCAGATAACTATCCTGCTTTTCACGGACTATTATAACCATCTCATCCAGAAAAGGTGTGTTTGCCTTATCCTTATAGTTGTATCCAAGTTCGTTAACAAGCTGAGCAAGATCGTTATATCTTCCAAGATTTTGTGTAATGCTATCCAGTCTCTTCTCCAGAGTCTTAATTACCGCAACATTAAGCGGCCGGAAAAAATAGAGTTGATATAGAAAATCCTTTGCCCTTTTACGGAATTCATGAATATTTTCATTTTTAGGATCATTCCTGCATGAAATATATTTTTCTGTAACCTTTAAATAAGTCATTTCAAGTTCCTTAAGCAAAAGATGAGGATCAATTTTATCCATCGATTGAAAACGTATACGGTATCCTGCTTTCTCCAAAAGATCATCAATCTCTTCCAGGCTGGCTTTTACATCAGCTGAAAGTTCCTGCTCCGGATCAGCCTTTATAAACAAAGCTGCTACCTTATCATTTTCCTGTAGTCGTGAAAAAAGTTCCGGGAATTCCTTTCTGAGATCCTTAAGTGTCCTCCAGTGTACTGAAGTATCACGCCACGAGGACAGTTTTCGTCCTACCTCCCGGAAAGAGACAATATCTTTTGCAGAAAAATCATTTTCAAGCTGTGGAGCTACCAGCTTCAGCACGGCCCTCGATTTCTTCATAAGTACCCGTACATCATGAACAACTTTCTCATCCGGAACATCAGATTTCTTAAGCATCAATTTTGATCTGTTGATATAACCTGATAACACCGGCTTTATATCCTTCAGTTTCACATAATCCAACTCCATAGTCCAGGTTTTGGTAATCTAAATATGAATCCCCTAAAGTTAAACAATAAAAGCAAATTGATCAAAAGCACATAGATAAGAAGAAACTTAGCGGCTCATATTCTCTACCGCATTAATATTTATAATTAATAAATAATTATTAAATTAGAGATCTCGTTGCTTTCAGTATAACTTAAATTTTCCCGCAGATTGCTCAGATTGACTCCGATCTATCTATTTTGTTTCTGCGAAAATCAGCAAGATCAGCGGGAAACATAAAACTGACTACATCAGATTACTCACCATTACTCAGACTTTCATTTAATGAAAAGAAAAAGCTAAATTTGCTAATGATAATTTTAATGATCAGATAATGGGTAAAATAGTCAGTGGACAAAGAATCGGTATTCTTACCGCTGGAGGGGATTGCCCGGGTATAAATGCTGCTATACGTGGTGTAGGCAAAACAGCTATAGTAAAATACGGAATGAATCTTGTCGGTATAAGCGATGGTTTTACAGGCATGATCAACAAGGAGTACAGGGAACTTTCGGAACATGACCTGTCAGGCATACTGACGCTGGGCGGGACTATACTGGGAACATCAAGGGAAAAACCATTTAAAAACAGTGGAAAAGGGAAAAAAGAACTTAGCAAACCTGTACTTATCAAAGAGCATTATGAACAGATGGGACTCGATTGCCTTGTCTGTATTGGAGGGAACGGTACTCTGAAAACAGCACACCTTCTGTCTTTGGAAGGACTCAATGTTGTAGGTATTCCAAAAACAATCGATAATGATGTCTGGGGTACAGACCTTACCTTCGGTTTTGATTCTGCTGTTAATATTGCAACAGAAGCAATCGACCGCCTGCACTCAACAGCAAACTCTCATAAGCGGGTTATGATAATTGAACTGATGGGACATAACGCCGGTTGGATTGCATTATATTCAGGTATTGCCGGTGGTGGAGATGTGATTTTAATTCCTGAGATCCCATATAACTGGGAGAAAATTGCAGAGTACCTGCTTCATAGAGTGGAGGAGAATAAACCATACTCTATTATTGTTATTGCAGAGGGTATTAAAAATCCCGGAAAAGAGTGCTCAGCCGCACAATATATAAGTAAGAGAGTTAATGAGATGACTGGACTGGAAGCGAGAGAGACAGTACTCGGTTATATTCAGAGGGGTGGTACCCCCTCTCCTATGGATAGGGTACTTGCCACAAGATATGGTTCAGCCACTGCCGATATGATTGCAGAAGGTAACTATGGGAATATGGTCGCCCTTAAAGACAACAGAATAGTTCCTGTGCCACTTTCAGAAGTAGCAGGCAAATTAAAACTTGTAAAACTTGATGATCCCCTTGTACTTAAAGCAATGAATATGGGTACAAGTTTTGGTATCTGACCTCCGATGCATTTTAATAACAGACCTCTTTATCAATAAATAGGGAACAATGAAAAAAATAATTTTTGTGCGCCACGGGAAAGCAGAAGAACCTGCACCTGAAATCTCCGATTTCGAAAGATCCCTGACACTGAAAGGTAAAATTATCTCAAGGATAATGGCTCAAAGGGTCATGGAAAAAGAGAAGTCTCCAGGATTAATTATAACAAGTCCTGCATTCAGAGCATTGGAAACGGCAATTATTTTCTCTGAAACATTCGGAGTTGAACCGGAGAAGATAATAATGAACAGCAGGATATATTACAAAATGAATTTCCAATACATCCCTGAATTGCTTGCACTTACAGGTGAGGAAAATAACTCTGTTATGCTGTTTGGACACAATCCCTCCTTTACGGAGATAGCGAGTATTTTATCAAAAGAGGGTTGCGATTTTTTACCTAAAAGCGGTGTTATTTCAATCTCATTTAATGTAATGACATGGTCTGAGATCAAGCGCAATTCCGGGAAGGTAGAGTACTTTTTAAAACCCGAAAAAGTATTATGAGCAAGAGTTATGTACCAAAGGAGATCAGCTGGCTTTCATTTAATGAGCGCGTACTTCAGGAGGCTGATAATAAGGATGTTCCACTGATTGAGAGATTTAAATTTCTTGGAATATACTCCAATAATCTTGATGAATATTTCAGGGTCAGGGTTGCTACCCTGAAGAGACTTTCACAGTTTGGTCCAAAATCGAAAGTTATTCTTGGTTATGGCCCGCAGGCAACCCTTAAAAAGATACATGATATAGTTCTGGCACAAAATTCTAAGTTTGAGAAAATCTATTCAGGACTTATACAGGAATTGGATAAACAAAAAATTCATATTATTAATGAAAAACAGCTTAATCCGGAACAGGTAGAATTTGTACAGAACTATTTCCATAAAGAGGTACGGACAAGGCTTATGCCTTTTCTTATTGAAAAAAATACGGAGTTACCAAACCTTACTGATGATGCAATCTATCTTGCGATTTATTTAGTCAAGAAGGATACACAAAAGAAAAGATTCGCCCTTCTTGAAATCCCGACAAATGTGCTGCCCAGGTTTTTAGTACTGCCTGAAAAGGGAGATGATAAATACTTAATATTTATTGATGATGTTATCAGATACGGACTTAAAGATATCTTCTTCATTTTTGATTTTGACCAGTTTTCAGCTTATACAATTAAACTCACTAAAGATGCTGAATTGGAAATTGTTGACGACATTTCCGAGAGCTATATCGACAAACTTTCACGCAGCCTTCACCAGCGCAAATGGGGAAATCCGGTACGGTTTATTTACGACAGGGAAATGCCGGGGGACCTGCTGAAAATTCTTACAAGAAAGCTTCGATTAGGTACTGCTGACGTTATTATACCGGCAGACAGGTATCATAATTTCAAAGACTTCATGAAGTTTCCAAATCTTGGACGTAAGAAGTTCTATTATGAACCACTCGTACCGATTCCTCACAGGGACATTCAGGCAGGCAAAAGTATTTTATCTGCAATGAATAGGAAGGATATCATGCTCTTCTTCCCCTACCATCCTTTCGACCATTTCATCGATCTCTTAAGGGAAGCATCTATCGATCCTTATGTTACTTCAATCCAGATAACCCTTTACAGACTTGCGAGGAACTCCAGCGTTATAAATGCTCTTCTTAACGCAGTAAGAAACGGGAAGACGGTTACTACTGTTGTAGAGCTGCAGGCAAGATTTGATGAGGAGGCAAATATTCTATGGGGTAATAAGCTAATGGATGAGGGTGTAAAGGTAATATATGGTGTCCCGGGATTAAAAGTACATGCAAAACTTTGCCTCATCACAAGGGTTAAAAATGATTCTATTGAAAGATATGCAGCTGTAGGTACAGGTAATTTTAATGAAGATACTGCAAAGATCTATACCGATCATCTTCTTTTTACAACCAACAAGAAGATAACTAATGAAGTTTTCAAAGCATTTAATTTTTTCAATGTCAACTATAAAAAGGATAATTTTTATCACCTGGTCCTCTCTCCCTTCTTCTTGCGTAACAAGATCACACTGCTGATAGACAATGAGATTAAGAATGCCGCCGCCGGGAAAAAAGCTTTTATTTACTTAAAACTGAATAATTTAACTGACAGTGAAATTATTGAACATTTATATGAGGCAAGCAAAGCAGGTGTGACGGTAAAATTAATAATAAGAGGAATGATATCTCTTATGCCAGGACTAAAAGATATCAGCGAAAATATTAAGGCTATTGGTATTGTTGACCGTTTTCTGGAACATACAAGGTTTATGATATTCTGCAATGGAGGCAGCGAAGAGTGTTATATATCATCTGCCGACCTGATGACCCGGAACATAGAACACCGGATTGAAGTTACTTGTCCGGTTTTTGATAAAGGTATTAAAAATGAGATGAAAGAGATATTTGAACTGCAGTGGAACGATAATGTAAAAGCCCGCAAAATCGATTCTGCTCTTTCAAATAAATTCGTGAAACCGGGGAAAAAACCGATACAATCTCAGATTGAGGTTTATAACTATATTAAAAAAATAAATGAAAAGTGCACATAGGTTGAGCTTCGGACTTCTGACTTCTGACTTCTGACTCATAACAATGTTTAACACAACTAATCTATGAATTATTACGCTCTCATAATTGGTACAATCTTCATAATCCTTTTCTCCTGGTTTCTTTCAATCAAATACAAAAGGTATCATGGAATAGCCAGGTTCTTTGCCTTTGAAAGTGTTTATATTCTCGTACTGCTGAATCTGAATGTCTGGTTTACTGATCTTTTTTCAATATTACAGATATTCTCATGGATACTTCTTACATTATCAGCCTGGGCAGTTATTACCGGTTATCTTCTGCTTAAAAGGTTTGGGAAGGCTGACAGTAACTTTGAAAACACATCTCTACTTGTTAAATCCGGGATCTATCATTATATAAGGCATCCACTTTATCTTTCCATCTTTCTTCTGGGAACAGGTGTTGTGCTAAAAGACCCCGGAAGGCTCCAGGTTCTCCTGGGAATAATAAACCTGGTTGCAATATGGTTTACTGCAAGGATTGAAGAACAGGAGATGATCGCCAAGTTCGGTGATGAATACAATGAATATATGAGAGAGTCGAAAATGTTTATTCCGTTCCTGCTCTGATTTTGCAATCCAATCAGGTCATATGATTCGAAAGCAATTTACTGATTACTGATTACTGATTACTGATTACTGATTACTGATTACTGATAACCCTCCTCCCCTGGCACCGGTTGTCGGATGCCCGACTCCTGCCATCAATAAGAAGATTATCAATTTCGAATTTATGCTGTTTCTTCCCTGAACAAAATCTTTTTTAAATTGTTTCTAAATAAGGAGAAACCATAATAATTTATAAAATGAACAGAAGAGATTTAGTGCAGAAAGTTCTGATTGGAAGTACCGCATTGATAATAATGCCTTCAGCACTTACAAGTTGCAAAAAGGATCCGGGTCCTGATCCCAATCCTAATCCTGATCCCAAACCAGATCCCGGGACTAAAATCATCATTGATCTTACACTAGCCGGGAATGCGGAATTAAATACTGCCGGAGGATCAAAAATTGTCCAGTCTATCATTGTTGTAAATCTTGGAGCCGATAACTTTATTGCTCTCGATAGTATTTGCACTCATCAGGGATGTACTGTCGGATATAGTCAGGGAGTAGGACATTTTGTTTGCCCTTGTCATGGATCGGAATATTCTACAACAGGAAGTGTTTTAGTCGGCCCTGCACCTAGTGCGCTTAAGTCATATAGCATAGTTAAAGCTGGCGATATTCTGACCATTACTGTGTAAAGAATAAGGATTGTTTCGTAAGACTCACGATCAATCCTTATTCATTTTATAAAGCCAAAAACTATTTTGAAGAGATCCAGGCAAGTATCTTTTCAGAGGAAGGTTTCTCTTTTGGATTTATAACATCAACTATGTTTCCTTTTTCATCAATCAGGTATTTCTGAAAATTCCATGTTACCTCTGAATCCTTAACTCCATTCATCTCTTTCGATGTCAGCCACTTGTATAGAGGATGCATATCATTTCCCTTAACGGAAATTTTTTCCATCATCGGAAATGTAACTCCATAATTCTCTGTACAGAATTTTCTGATTTCAGCAGCTGATCCAGGTTCCTGGTTGGCGAAATTGTTAGCAGGAAATCCGATTATGACCAGATTTCCCTTGTTTGCCTCATAAACCTCTTCAAGTTCTTTATACTGTGGAGTATTTCCACATTTAGAAGCAGTATTTACGATCATAACCTTCTTCCCTTTTAATGTACTGAAATCAAAATCAGCCCCTTCAAGGGTCTTAACTTTGAAATCATAGAAACCCTCACCTTGTCCAAAGCCTGCCAGGGAAAAAACCGATAACAACAATAGTAAATTCAGTTTATTTGTATTCATAATAATATAATTAAAAGTTTAACCTGTTTCCTGAGCTCTAAGGTAGATAAACAATCCTATAATATTTTTGTTTTTCAGAAACATGTTAGTTTCATCTCTAATAATTTACCTTTACAATTTTAAACAATTACAATAGAGTTATGTTCAGAAAAATCGGCAGACACTTTTTTATATTTTTTATATTGATCACAATATTGTTCTGGTTTCCAAGGTCAATCCTGCCAAATCAGAAGGCTGATTCAGATCAAAATGATTTTGATACATATAGCCGGCAGAATAACAGTGAAAAAAGGCTTATGGAATTCAAAGATGACGAAGAGGCGCTTAAACTGAAGATCAATCAACTTTCTGTCATAAATAATAGCCGTCAAAAGAAGAAAGCTTCTCCTGTAAAACTAGACATTCTTGCATCAAGGGTTGCCAATAAGATGTGCCTTGAAGCCGCTGAAAATGATTTTACGGGACATTGGAATATGGCTGGGGAAAAGCCTTATCACAGGTATGCCTTTGCCGGAGGAGACGACCATGTATCGGAGAATGCGTACGGAGAATGGTCATCAGCAGATTATGATCACTCCGGATCAAATATAGGTGCGATGATGAAATCGGGGCATGAGTCATTTATGGCTGAAAGGGCTCCCAATGACGGACATAAGCAAAACATTCTTGATAAAAACCATAATTTTGTTGGAATAGGCTTCTTTCTGTCAGCCAAACAGTTCAGGTATTATGAGGAATTTATCGACAGGTATCTTCGATTTGAGAATATTCCTGAAGACGTAAAAACAGGTGAACCGACCAGTATTACAGTTAAGACAGATGGTAATAATTTTATCTACTTTATGATTATTTACCGGGAGAAATTTCCTACGGCATTGTCCCCTGCCCAGTTAAAAAGGAAAGGGAGTTACGAGGATTTTTCAAATGAAGTTTACCTGAAACTACCAGCATGGGATATAGCCCGTTACAAAAGCGGCACATCATACAGGATACCCCTCACCTTTTCAAAGGAGGGCTGGTACTATATCCACCTCTACCTCAATAATAAAGAGATCTTAAAGGCCACATCGCTTGACACAAAAGGCAGGTCACCTGTAAGTGGAATTGTAATAAAAGTAAACAAGTAGTTGACTGATTCGAATATTGAATCCGGGATCAGACTACCACATAATTATTTATGGAATATATTTTAATTTGAAATAAATCATTTATATTGCTGCTTAGAAATTGGAATCTTTAACTAATAAATAGATTTATGTTACTCCATCATCAATTTGTTATTATGGCAAAGAAGCATGCCAAAAAGTATGCAATTATTGACAAAACCACGGAGAAGAATGTTCCATATGCCAGGGCTTTGATTGGTACCCTGATTCTCTCTTCCAAATTTAAGAAATATAATGAAGGGTTCTTAGGCATAATGATCCCGACTTCTGCAGGTTGTGCACTGGCAACTGTAGGAGCATTAATGAGCGGCAGAATTCCTGTTATGATTAACTATTCAACAGGTGCTGAGGAAAATGCGAAGTATGCACAGAAGAAGTGCAAATTCAAAACAATTATTACCTCCAAAGCATTACTGGAAAAGATCAAGTGTCCGGTAATTGATGGAATGATAATGATTGAGGACATAATGGAGAGTGTCACTACCGGAGAAAAACTAAAGGCAGCATTGATAACAAAACTTCCTGTAAACATGATCCTTAACAGAATTCATAAGGGAGATGAAAATGACACTGCAGCAATCTTATTTACCAGCGGAAGCGAAAAAGACCCTAAAGCAGTCCAGTTAACCCATCTTAATATTTCTTCTAATATTGAAAATTTTGGCGCTTATGTTAAAATTGATGATACAGATATCCTTCTGGCAAATCTTGTTTTCTTCCATGTTTTTGGTTTAACAGTAAATCTATGGGTTTCATTCTATTACGGCATGACTATGGTGACATACGCAAACCCGCTTGATTTTCAGACAATCAGTAACATAGCACGTGATGAAAAACCAACTATTATGGTTGGTACACCTAGTTTTTTCTGGGGCTATCTGCAAAAATCAGAACCAGGAGATTTTAAAACCCTCAGACTAATGGTAGCCGGTGCAGATAAATGCCCTGATGCACTGAGGGATGGATACAGGAATAAGCATGGAGTAACATTGCTAGAGGGTTATGGAGCTACTGAGACATCCCCGGTAATATCTGTTAATTCACTTGAACACAACAGGCCGGGAAGTACAGGGAAAGTAATACCTGGTGTTCAGGTAAGATTAGAGAATTTTGAGACCGGTGAAGAGTGTAAAACCAGGGAGGTTGGAAAGATACTGGCAAAAGGTGACTCAATAATGAAAGGATATTATGATGACCCTGTCCTTACCACAGAAGCAATGGTTGATGGATGGTATAACACAGGTGATATGGGATATTTCGACGAGGATGGTTATCTCTGGCATGCCGGCCGGTTTAAGAGGTTTGCAAAAGTCGGAGGCGAGATGGTTTCACTGGTGAAGGTAGAAAATACCCTGGAGAAGTATCTTCCGGTTGGAGTATCCTGCTGTGTAGTGGAGGTTTCAGATGAAATAAAAGGGGCAGCCATAATAGCAACAGTTACCATTGAGGTAAACAAGACGGAAATACTTAAAAAGATGGGTGAAGAGCTGCCAAACATTGCTCTTCCGAAACATTTTATAGTTATAAAGGAGCTACCTATGATGGGTACAGGAAAGATAGATTTCAGAAGTGTTACCAGAATTGTACAGGAGATCATAAATGATTCTGAGGCGGAACATTAGATGATTTATATTTAATATTATTTGGGAGACAGCATTGAATTTTAATATGTCTAAAACTAAAAAGGAGCTAAATATGGTTTGGCTCCTTTTTTCAATTATTGGCGAGAAAATCAATTAAAAAAATCAAATACCTTAGGATATATTATGAAAGTTAAAAATAAGTAATACTTTTGCGCTTCGATTGTGCGCCGTCGCCAAGGCTATGGCACACGCAGCGGGGTGTAGCGCAGCCCGGTTAGCGCATCTGGTTTGGGACCAGAGGGTCGCAGGTTCGAATCCTGCCACCCCGACAAAAGAAAAAGCCTTACACGAAAGTGCCAGGCTTTGTTTTTGCTTTGCGTTGAAAGCTTGCTTTCATAAGCAAATGGAAAAACAAAGCCTGTAAATGAGCGAAGCGAATGCAGGCTTTTTCTTTTAGTTTCCTCCCCACCAGGATCACCGAAGGTAATCCTGCATTATGAGCGAAGCGAATGCAGGCTTTTTCTTTTAGTTTCCTCCCCACCAGGATCAGCATAGTAAAACTGCCCCCTCCCACGGCACTTTAAAAAAGTGGCATGAAAGTTGTTTGTTTTCTTTTAATAATTAGTGTTAATATATTAACACTGTTTTAACCTTATTTATTATATTTGCCAATATTAGTATAATGGATTTATTTAATTATCTAACTTCATATTAACCAAAAACAAATCGTCATGCAAATCAAAAAGAGTTTAATACTTGTATGTCTTTCAGTATTTCTTGTAAGTAATCTGTCTGCACAGACTTATAAATATATTGGTGCGGATAAATGTAAGATGTGTCATAATAAGCCGGCTACTGGAGACCAGTATAATAAATGGCTTAAAGATCCTCATGCCAACGCCTTTAAATCGTTAGGCAGCCAGGCATCAGTCGATTATGCAAAGAAAAATGGTATTGCAGATCCAAAAAAAGACCAGAAGTGTCTTAAATGCCATTCAACTTTTGCAGCTGTCGATCCGAAACTTCGCGGAGGAATTCTCGCCGATGAGGGTGTCTCATGTGAATCCTGCCATGGTCCCGGAAGTGCCTACAAATCACCAGCTATTATGAAGAGTACGGAACAGTCACTGGCGAAAGGCCTGGTGTTACCCGACCAGAAACTCTGTGTTACATGTCATAATAAGGAAAATCCTTTTCACAAGGAATTCAATTTTGCTACTTTTTCTGCAAAGGTTGCACATCCAAATCCTGCCGCAAAGTAACAGGTATCTGACTTATGTAAGGAAATACTTAAATCCTTTGCCCGTTTATCGGGGTGAAGGATTTATTTTATTATGTTAAATCTCTTTGGTTTAAAAATATAATCACTTTATGCTGAAATAATGTCCATTTCGGATTTCGGATTGGTGATTTCGGAATTAGATTAACTTTTGTTTTCAATCCGCAATCGAAAATCCCCGCCCGACTGAACAGTCGTTCGGGCGGGCGCATTCCGAAATAACATCTAAATAGCTACTATTTAATACTAATGATCTGGATAAAATACTATAAATTGAGATAACACTAGCGATTTTCCCAATATATCTCTATTTTTGCACTCACTAAATAAAGTATCCATATGAAGAAACAGATCATTGCATTTGCTGTTTTACTAACTATTATTTCCTGCAACGGTCCAAAATCAGGCCCATTACAGAAAGATGATTTTGACAGAACGGACCTGAGCCAGAATATGAAGGATCAAAACTACAAAGCCCGGGTTTCAACTGAAAAAATTAACGTTAGCATTGAGCCTTGTGCAGACTGTATTACTATAGCCAACCTTATTGAAAATAAAAAGACCTGGTCAGATAAAGTAATAAAGATCCGGGGGAAAGTAACAAAGTATAATCCCTCAATAATGGGAAAGAACTGGGTACACATCCAGGATGGGACAGAATACGGAAAGGAATTTGATCTTACTATAACTACAGATATTGCTGTGGAAGTTGGCGACACTGTTACGTTTGAAGGGACAATAGTCCTTGATAAGGATTTTGGCTACGGATATAAGTATAATGTGTTGATGGAGGATGGGAAACCGGCACTTTAATGGTTTATCATATCCATTAATTGCTGCCGGTGATAGCCGGGATATAAAGAAACAAAACCGGAAAGGCAGGGAAATTGCATGCAATGCCCCTGTTTTCCGGTTTTATATTTTAGTCTGATCAAATACTTTAACTACAATGGCTTTGTAACTGCATTAGCGTCAAGAATGACTGCAGTCTGTGCCAATAACCTTCCATTTACTGACGCTCCAGTCTGGAAAGTAATACCTGTCATTGATAAAATAACACCTTCAAAATGAGAGGTTGTACCTAAGGTTGCCTGACTGGCTACCTGCCAGAATATGTTTTTGGCCATTGCGCCACCTGCCAGTGTAACATTTACTGTTGCACTCACTGTAAGGTCTCCGGAAATCTGGAAGATCCAAATATCGGTGGCACTTCCTGAAATGGTTACATTTGAAGGCAATGTGACCGTACTTGTCCATTTATAGAGCCCTGGGGAAAGAGTTTTACCCCCAATATTACCTGGAAGTTTAAATGAGTGACCGTGTTACCCTGCTTTGTTGTAAAATCCTCAGCGTTGCAATTAAACCAACAGTCGGCCTTCTCAAAAAGCTCTTCCTGAACAGGAACAAGAATTTGCCGTTTAATATCATTATAGTACTTGTATTTGGAATCAATACCTAATTGTTTTCTAAAATTATCCAGGGAGATTACAAAACCTCCCTTTTTTCTCCAACTGCAGATTAGCTTGTATACCCGTGAAGTGTATTTATTTTTTGCGCTTTGAGCGATGCTGTATAAAAAACGAGTATAATTAATAGGCTGGCCAAATTGATTCTGATCTATATAAATTAAAAGTTTTGCAATATCTTTATTGATCCTCACTTGCATATAGCTGGAACGATCATTTATTTTAGGAACACTGGCAGACAGCAAGCCTTCAAAACCGATTCGATCTTGTTTTGTTAAAGGATCTTTATAAGGGAACTCAATAACGATAGAAGCAAGACTTTTAATTGCTTGCTTTAAATGTTCATAGTGTTGAGGGATTGATAAATCTTTTAGGGGAATATTAAATTCAATATAATAAGGATTATTAAAATCATTAAATAAAGCAAGCTGTGTATAGTCCTCTCCTTTTCTGCTGACTTTTATTGCCTCCTGGAGATAAAACATAACAGCATTAAAAACCTTTTCCTGGGTTAATGAATAGTCATAAATAGCATTTGTTACACGATTTGGCTGATAAATGTAATCCTTAAGAGCAGGAAGCATAATAATTTTCTTTTGCTTTTTAGTAACATGAGGGACTTTAGAGGGTGTCTTCATAAGTGTGGGTAATTTTTAAGTAATGAGCGCCAGTGTATACAGTTTTTCATAACTATTTAGTAGGCTCTAAACTTACCTGTAAGAATTGCTTTATATTATTTTCTGTAATTAGTATAGGTCTCCCTATTCTCTGGCTCTTAATCTTACCTTGTTTAATCCAGACTCTTACTGTCTGGGCTGTTACATGGAGAGCCTGAGCTGTCTCTGGTATGGTATAGAATTTAATACCCTCTATTACTGTAGGCATATCTTTTACTTTTTAGGTATTAGTTTAACTGGTCCGTTTTTCTTTTCATATTTATCTACTGTCTCCTCCAGGGCCGAGGCAATTACCTCCTTTATCATTCTCCTCTCCCAGTAGGCTACTGCTTTAAGTTTTTCCAGTAGCTCCTCATTTACTATAAAGGTAGCTCTGGTCTCATTCTCTTTGGTTCCCTCCTGAGAGCTTTTAGTAATCTCCTTAGTCTGGGTTACTGGTCTCCCTTTCTTAGGTTTCTCTGGCAGGTCTCCCAGGAGAGAGTTTAATCCTCCTGTAAAGTTCTTTTTACTCATATTTTTTATTTAAGTGTTTACTCTGGTTATTGTGTTTACTCCTTTTTATAATCTCTTTACAGAGGCTCAGGTAGTCCTCTGCTCCGTTGCTCTTTGGCTGGTAGTTAAATATATCTACTCCTCTGGCTGGAGCTTCAGCTAAGGCTATATTATCCCTTATCTTAGTAGTAAAGAGCTCCTTCTTAAAGTGAGTCTCTGTAGTTTCTACTACATCCCTGTTTAATACTTTCCTACTGTCATACAGAGTAATAAATACTCCTCCTACTTTTAGCTCTTTATTAAGCCTTTTAGTAATCTTATCTATTACCTCCAGGAGCTTAGTTAATCCCTGGAGAGCTAAATACTGAGCCTGTATAGGTATTAGGACCTCATTAGAGGCTGTCAGAGCGTTTATAGTAAGTAAGCCCAAGGAAGGAGGGCTATCTATTATAATGTAATCATAGGAGTCTCTGATAGGGTCTAAGAGTTCTTTTAAGATATACTCTCTCCCAGCCTCTCCAGAAAGTTCTACCTCTGCTCCTGAGAGGTCCAGAGTAGAGGGTACAATATCCAGCCCTTTTACTATCTCTATAGGCTGTAGCTTATATTCCCCTCTGAGAGCTCCGTAGATAGTCCGCTCCTGGTTTGCTAAGCCTAAATTCTGGCTGAGGTTTGCCTGAGGGTCAAAATCTATTAAGAGAATCTTTTTACCCAGCCTATTAAGTCCAGCTCCTATATTTATAGCTGAGGTAGTTTTACCTACTCCTCCTTTGTGGTTACTTATAGTAATTACGTTACTCATATTATCCTGTTTACTAATATTACTCTGTTTATTAAAAGTGCTTCTTATTCTGGTATTACAGAGAGCTTATAGCTTAAATACTCTTTTGCCTTATCTGTCATGTTACTCATATTACTGTGTTTATTCTGTTTACTTATACAAAGATACAGGTGTCTTTTAATATAACAATACTATAAATAGAATTACTTATTAACAAGTAAACATTAAATTATAAACCAAAGGAGTTTCGCTCTCTACTTCCAGAAAGTTAAATTACAGGAGGAGGAATGAGGAATGCAAATAAGCTATTTTAGATAACAGCTCTAGGGGGATTAATCATGTAGGGGTCGCCTCATGAAACGGATTATAAAGTACGTTAACTTCCGTTTCGTGAGCCGAACCATGAGTATATCTTATGGTTTATCTTTACCGGAAGTCTTAAATCCGATTGCTTTCCTGGGTTTCGGATTGTCGTGCTTCTCCATCAGTTCATCAAGATAACTGAAGACAAGTTCTATGTTTTTATCATGGTTTACAAGCTGCTTTTTAATCTCTTCTATCTCAAGACGTACACTTAAATTATCCATCAGGATCTCCCGGACCTTGGTAAATACACGCATGATCTGGATATTTACTGTTATAGCTCTTTCACTGTGCAATATTCCTGATAACATAGCCACGCCTTGTTCAGTAAAAGCATAAGGAGGTTTACGCCGACCTCCCCAACTTGATGTTCCAGTTTGGAAGAACAAGTTATCGAACTCTTCTTTTGTAAGCTGGAACATAAAGTCATCCGGAAAGCGGGCTATGTTTCGGCTAACGGCCTTATTCAAATTCCCGGTGGTGACTCCGTAAAGCTCTGCCAGATCTTCATCCAGCATCACCTTTTTATCTCCTACCAAGTAGATCTTGTTGGTTATTATCTCGTCCGGTATTGCAAGCTTGCTAGTTCCTTTTGCCCTGTGTTTTGTAGTTTGCTTATGTAAATTTATTATTTAAAACTTGATATCACAATTTGCGATATCAAGTTTTAAACAACCTGCGGTGTTTAACCAGGGCCTTAGCGTGCAATATTTTCCGTTTCGTGAGTCAACCCCAGGTAACGTTTATTACACTATGCCTGTTTTTTGTTTTTATTGTTAATTATTTTTGTTCTTATCGTTTTTAACCAATCTCTTACATGCCATTGTTGGTGCCGTATTCTCCTGTATTTCTTTGAGAAGCGGATAGCAACAAAAAGCATTAAAAGTATTATAATTATGGATGTTATCATAAAGTGTAAGTAGTATTGTTTTTATTTTCAAAGGGGGTTACAAGAAAGGTAAAAATAATCAGGATTTATTTCCTCACCTATTATCCCATTTGGTCAGCTTCCACCCACTTATTCTTCCTTCATTCTCACATTTTGAGCACACCCAGTGGATGTCATTATTTTCTTTCATGACCTCGCTCTTAATCAAACCCTTACATCCTTTTTCAAAGCACCTGATTTCAGTTTGGGTTAATGTGAAAGGACTGTTTTTCGTGGTTGTATCTATGACCAGTGTTAAGAAGCTCGCCAATTCTCGTGCTTCGCCGGGCATTTGTTTTGGAATGTTCCCTGTTTCATCAAGAAAGTGCGTCATGTTACTAATGTACATACTGAATATTTTTGGTTAGATGATATGTTTATTGAAGGCTGTGAAAATAAGCAGAGATTTTATCCTGGCTCCTGGATTAATTTTTTTATTGTTTCTTTATTTTCAATGTCTCTTTTAAGAGCAGCTTTTAACCTGGTTAAAAGGATCTCGGTCTGCTCCTTCTCCACCTTGCATTTATTTAAACTCTCCTGAAGGTCCTTTATTTCCTGGTTCATTGTTTTTTGTTCCTGCGGGAACCGGACCAGGGCATCAACAATAAGTTTATCAATAAGCTTATTCAAGGAAGAGAGATTGAATTTATTCAATCCTTCCGTGAGTAGCTTTTCAGTCTTATCGTCATAGCGATATGTAAATTTTCTTCTATCTTCCATTGCCGTCATAATTTAGTATCGAGGATCTTCCGGGTCAGCTTCTCGGGGCGATATGTGCCGTCATAACGTAATGCCGACAGCTGCTGATCAGGGACCGGCCGACAGGGTCCTTCATCAATAATGCCGTCAAAGTTTATCCAGGGAAGGATCTGCAGCTCCAATTACCTCATGTTACGCAGTTTTTCAACACTAAAACCATCCTTAAACTGCAAAGGTTCTTTTCTTACCTTTTTATTCAATTTCTTAATACTTTCTAAATATTTTGCTTTTTCAGATTTGCTTAAAACGTCATCCGTACCAGGAACCCTTGACAGTGCTACTAAAATTTCGTCCTCATTCAATATTTCGGCCCCCATATGATCTTCTGTTGAAATTTCGGGATGAATGTTTTCATCTGTTACATATTTAAGAAGGTCTTCTAATGAATATCCGTTTTCACTAATCTTTTTCATGCGTTTTATGAGATTTCAAATGGTTTGCTTTTATTGATACCTAAAAGTTTCTACAATGAGCGTACTAATATCTTTACATGTACTTACGTCCATTGTACCTAATTTTTCAATCAATCTTGTTTTATCCACACATCTTATTTGATCAACGACGAGCTGCCCGTCTTTGCCCTTAAAATGACAATTAAGCCTTGTGGGATATGGCTTAATCGTGCTGGTCATCGGTACTATTACTACAGTATTAAGAAATTTATTTACTTCATTTGGTGAAACTACCAGGCATGGACGCTTTTTATTGATTTCTGATCCCTGAGTTGGGTTAAGTTCAATATTCCAAACTTCAAACCTTTTTACCATGTCCAGTCCTTTTTGTCAAAATCATTCTCAATATCAATTACATCATTCTCTGGGATAAAACCTTTGGCAATGGCATCGTAAAATTGCTGCTCCCAGTTACTCCTTGATTTATTCTCCGCTAAGGGGGTTATTATCAACCCTCCATCTTTCGCCTTAATATCAACCTGCTTTGCCTCTCCAAAAGCGCTTAGAAGCTTCTTAGGAATTATAAGCCCTTTTGAATTACCTATTTTCACTATTGTCGTTTCCATATTAAAATATCTTTATGCAAAGATAATAATTGTTATAACATGTTATAACAATTATTTATTTTTATTTTTCTTGAAGCCATTAACCTTTACTCCTTCATTTCTAAGGTACTGATAAATTGTTGACCTGCTTATATTTAAATTATCCTCAATAAAGTTAATTGAATTTTTTTGCTTGTAAAGCGTAACAACGGCAGAGGCTTTCTTCTTGTTATAAGATCCTGCCGGTCTTCCTCCATTTAATCCTCTTGCCCTGGCTGCTTCAAGTCCTTTTATCGTTCTCTCCCGGAGAACATTTACTTCCATAGCCTTCAGGATGGCAATAATTTGAAATATTGCCTCCCCCATAGGGCTTGACGTGTCAAATATTCCCTCAGTCAAACTTTTAAATGTTATCCCCTTTTCTTTAAAATCATTTAAAAGGATTATCAGCTCCCTTGTGGTTCTCCCCAGGCGATCCACGCTAAAAGCTATTAAAGTGTCACCTGGTCTTATTTGTTCCAGGAGTTTTAAAAGCTCTGGCCGGTTCGGAGATCTCCCGGAAACCTTCTCCTGGAAGATCTTTTCACAACCGGCTTTTTTAAGCGCATCCGTCTGTAAATTCAGATTTTGTTCCTTGGTGGAAACTCTTGCGTAACCAAAAATCATAATAGTTCTATTATATGTACAAACAAAGATAAATAGAACTTAGATTAATAAAAAGCGTTAATCGAACTTTATTATTCTATTTTTTTATGATTTTAGAAAGTTCCATCATACGGTCGTTTTTTAATACTTATTGTTTTATCAAGATGGAATTTAGTCTGTTCCCCTCTATGGCTAACTCATTACGTAAAGTAATTCAAACCAGAAACAAGCCAAAATCATTTATGTGATAATACATATTTATTTCACTTAGTATTTCTTCGGCCTTGCATGGGGTGCAAGTGGTCGACCGTTCAAGTCGGTTCACCCCGACAAAGGGACAAATTAACCCGCTATAAATCAAATAATTATAGTGGGCTTTGTTTGTGGTAAATAATGGGGTAAAGAATAACTCTCAAAAAAGCATTTCTGTGAATTTCGTACCTTTGTATTATAACAATAAAACAATAGTAAAATGTCAGAAAGATTATCACAACAGGACAAATGGAAGTTAATTCGTGACTTAAGTACCGAACAAGCAGAAATGCTGGCAGATCAAATTTGGAAGGGTATAATGAAAGACAAACCCACCAATGAAAAACCTTATAAAGACTTTATGAAATCAGTAATGAATAATGTGTTAAGTATTACAGACCGATTTGATGAATTCAATAAAGTTGGAAAATTTATTGAAGCTCTTCCAAAGTCAGAATTCACTAAAGCGGAAGTGGATAATTATAAAGAAATTCTTATACTTAAGACTGCAACAAACATTGTCGGTAGCGTATTTTATATGGTCTGAGATTATCATACACTGATAATCATTAAGGGTTGTAACTCAGGGTTACTTAAGTAGCTTTCATTAATAATCCTTCAAACAACGAACAGAAAAACCATTCTTCAAATCGGGTTTAAGATCGAAAACATTACTACTATTGTAATAACATATCTTTATCACCAGATTGTTGGGGTATTGTATTGGAATAGTAGAAGTCCACCAATAGCCATTAAGTCCAATATTATGAAAAGCTCCAAGGTTATAGCGATAGCCTCCGGCAAGAGCAGTAAAATCTGTTTCATTTGTAGCTCCAGTATTTGGACTTTGCCAAGAGGTAAAACCTGCTGCCTTTAGTTTTCCACCCGCAATATTTATACCTCCCAAAAAGTTTATTAATACATCCCATTGGGATTCAGTAGGTATATGCCATCCTGTCGGACACAAATTTCCTCTTTTTATTGTGTAACCATTGTACAAGGCACCGTAATCAGTTTTATAAGTTGCTTCATCATTATTGTACCAACAGTAACCCGGAGTAGATAATAATGTCCAAGTGACTAATTCAGTTACCAATGGTATAACTGTACCATCAGCATATTTAGTAGTTTTTAAATTTTCTGACATCCATACTTGAGTGCCTATTCTGATTACTTTGTAAACATTTCCGTCAACATCACTGAGAGATAAAGGATCAGTTTCAAAAATCATATCACTACCATATGTCGTCCCAAGTGAATTTAAAGCTTTAATTCTGTAATGATAAGTAGTTCCTCCAACCAAACCAGATATATTTGCGCTTACATTCTTTATTGTATTTCCTGTAATTGGACTCTGTGAAGCTGTTATTGTACTACCATACCCTGTAGTTTGTCCATATTCAAAAATTACTGTTGATGAAAGATAATTGGCATTGACTGTACCATTTACTATAGCACTCGTGCTTGAAATAACCGTTGTGGTTAGGGTTGAAACTGTTGGAACTAATCCTAATGTTGTAAAAGTTAAATCGCTGCTATAACCAGTTCCAAGAGAATTAACCGATTTTATTCTGTAATGATAGATTGTTCCAGCGGTTAATCCCGTTATATCTGCACTTACATTAGAGCTTGTATTTCCTGTTATAGGACTTTGAGAGGGTGTTGCTGTACTGCCATAACCGGTTGTAGTTCCATATTCAAAAGTAACAACAGTTGATAGATAATTAGCATTTACACTACCATTTAATGTTGCAGATGTTACATTTATATTTGTTGCCGTTGCACCTGCTGACGTAGGTGATTGTCCCAAAGTTGAATAAGACAATGCCATTCCATATCCTGTTCCAACATTATTGATAGCATAAGCACGGACATAATAAACAGTTGCACCATTTAACCCTGTTATGTTGCTTGTGAAACTTCCCGCCCCAGCTCCATCAGCAGTTTTACTATCACCTATTGTAGGTGTAGTCCCAGTACTCCAACAGACACCTCTAGAAATGACTGTACCTGAACCTTCCGATGTTATAGTTCCTCCACTAATAGCTGTGGTCCCAGTAATATTTGTCACAGGAGATGTAGTTAAAAGGGGAACCTCTTCTTTCTTACAGGAGAAATTTAGCATGAGAATTAATAATACCCCTGAAATTCTAAGTATATTTTTCATGTTTTAATAATTTAATCCTTCACACAGCGAACAGAAAATCCACTTCGCTCAACTGGATTGAAATTTAACCTGTCAATATTAACTGTATTATAATAAACTTGGCGATACCAAGCAGACAATGTAGTGACTTCTGTTGAACTCCACCAGTAAGCTAAAGTACCAATCCCATCGAATGGCCCGTTTCCCCAACGGTTTCCACCAGGGAGGCCAGTAAACCCGCTATCATTTGAAGCTCCAGTATTTGGACTTGACCAATGTGTTGAACCAGCTTCTTTAAGTTTGCCTCCTGAAACACTTTCTCCTCCAAGAAATGTTGTAAGGATCGTCCATTCTGAGTCAGAGGGTACGTGCCAGTTGATGGGGCATAGCTTGCCAGTATTAACTGTGAACCAGTTGTACAATGCACCATAGGTAGTCTTATACGTGATTGCATCATTTCCATACCAGCAATAAGCAGGTGTAGATAATGCTCCCCATGCTGCTCCCTCAGTCTCATTAGGGATTGGAGTGCCATCATTATATTTTGTGCTTCTAAGATTTTCTTTCATCCAAACTTGTGTTCCAATAGATACTGTGGTGTAATAATTCCCTTCATAATCAGAAATTGCATTTGCATCATAAAGTGTAAATATCTTATCGGCCCCATTAATAGTTCCAAGAGAGTTTGTTGCAACAATTCTATAATGGTATGTTGCCCCACTTGCTAACCCAGTAATATCAGCACTCAAATTGGTATTGGTACTGCCAGTTACCGGACTTTGTTTAGCTGTTGCTATCTGTCCATAGCTAATAGTTGACCCATATTCAAATGTTACAGTTGTGGATAAGTAATTCGCATTTACTGTCCCATTTAAGGTAGCACTCGACTTTGTAATAGTTGTTGCATCTAGTGTTATTGCTGCGGGTGATTGGCCAAGTGTGGTAAATACCTGATCACTCCCATATATTATTCCACGGCTATTCTCTGTTTTTATCCTGAAATGGTAGGTTGTCCCAGGAGCTAAATCGGTTAAATTTGAGCTAACTTGAATACTTGTGCTTCCTGTGATCGGGCTTTGTGAAGCTGTAATTGTGCTACCATAGTTAATAGTTGTACCGTACTCAAATGTAACAACAGTAGAAATATAGTTTGCATTTGCGTTGCCATTTAATGCAACAGTCGAAACAGATATATTGGTTGCTTCAAGAGTACTTGCGGTTGGTGCTTGCCCTAATGTAGTGAATGTCATTGCTGTTCCATAGCCGGTTCCAGCACTGTTTGAGGCATAAGCTCTTACATAATAAATTGTACCACCTTCTAAATCAACTAGATTGCTTGTAAAACTTCCTCCCCCAGAACCATCAGATGTTTTGCTGTCCTCTATTGTTGGTGATATTCCAGTACTCCAGCAGACTCCTCTTGAGATAACAGTTCCCGATCCTTCGCTTGTAATAGTCCCTCCACTTGTGGCAGTGGTGCCTGTTATACCTGATACGGCTGTAGTTGTTAAAACAGGAACCTCTTCTTTCTTACAGGAGTATATCAAAATGATTAGTAGGATTACACCTGATATTCTAAATATATTTTTCATATGAGATCCTGTTACGTTTAACTTTCGCAATAAAGGTACCTAACAAATTTACAGTTTGTTTTCATAAAATACGCTGATAATGAGTCTAATTTATTATTTAAATAATTCCTCCAATTCAAGAAGTTTTTAAGGGGAAAATTTAGCTAATTGATCCCTTAGCGTATTAACACCGTATACAAACATTACCAGCAAACAGAACATTTTGATACCGCCCTTCTGAGTTGTTGATCTGTTCAGGGATTCAGAACCTTGTTATTGGGTT